>ERZ772945.1216-NODE-1216-length-18708-cov-58.546454_pt1 | contig 18708 bp, 19 predicted proteins | sample MGYA00511681_ERZ772945 | MGnify/ENA primary metagenome ERZ772945 (study PRJEB29015, sample SAMEA2737943) | human oral metagenome | biome: human oral; feature: human-associated habitat; material: dental | place: China | collected 2143 ...
ACGATGTCGTCCTTTTCCGTCAGGATGCGCGTCGGCACGGGAATGCGTTCGATTTGATTCATAGTTTCCATGCGACTACCTCCTTAATCCTCTGCGAACGTGACGCCGGCAAGTGCGGCGAGCTCCTCGGCGCTGAGCACGAGGCGCACCTTGCGGTAGTGCCAAGGCATGCGCCCCGTCTCCATCCAGATGAAATCCATCGGCAGGTCGACCATGTGTGAAAGCGCTTCGTCGAGCGTCATGCCTTTGCGCGGCATGAGCATGACCTTCGCGTAGACATTCAGCGTGTCCTCGCCGCGCGCATAGCCCTTCTTCTGCACGATGACCGCCTCGAAGTAGTCGTCCTCGCGCACCTCACCCTCGCGCTCCGCCTTGCCGCGCGCCTCGATTCCCGCGTACTGCTCATACGGCAACTGCGGGCGGACGAATGCGTCCATCAGCGTCGCGCACGACGTTCCCTCATTATGAAAGACGAGTTTCTTCGCGAGCACGATGCGCTCCGCCGTCTTTTCCTCGACCGCAAAAGGCGCCGCCGTATCGACGCGCACGTCCTCCTTGCCGCAGAAGCGAAGCAGGAGCTTCCCGATGACGATGACGGCAAGGATGATCGCAAGAATCACATCAATGACAAAAAGCAAAGCCAAATCCCCCTATTTCTCTGTTTCCAGCCAGTCCGCCTCGTCCTCCATGGCGAGGGCGAGCTTCGTATAGTACTTCTCGGGCAGGCGGCAAATCTTTCCCGTGTCCTTATGCGTGAATACGTTCTGCGTGAAGCCGCGCACCATGAGCTCCCCCGTCGCCTTGTTGAAGACGCGGTAGGTGAATGCCATCTTCGCCTTCGTCAGCTGGCTGCCGCGCGTCTCGATGCAGACCGTGTCGTCGAAGCGCCCCGGCGCGAGGTAGCGCGCGCGCACCTCCGTAATCGGGAAGACGTAGCCGTCCTGCATGAGCGCCTCAAGCGTGATGCCGTACTTCCGCAGGTACTCGACGCGCCCCTCCTCGAACCAACGAATGTAATTCGCATGGTGGACGACCGCCATCGCGTCCGTGTCGTAAAAATTCACATGGTGCTCCGTGATGACCGGCAAGAAAACCGCCTCCTTTGCAAGATGAACGATCCAAGGGACTTCCTTGAATCAGCACTCCCCTAGCCTAGACCAAAACGGCGGCAAAGTCAAGACGCCACGCACAGGAGAATCGTTACGCCGTCTTTTCCCTGACCATTTCATCAATATCCGCAAACGCATTTTCCAAGCGTTCCATATGATACATTTCATACATATCGTAGATAAAGTCTGTCAAATCGAGTTTATCCCACTGCGCCAGCACCTGCTTTGCAGAAGTTTCTTTATATTCCGCGTACCGCTCCAACAGGTAGATGAAAAACGTCATTTCCTTAGTCACAAGCCTCACTCCTAAGATAGACCGACTGACGCGGATCGCCGCTGATCTGCTCAACCTCCCACATATCGAAAATCGCCGCCGGACCGAACTGCCACATTTCGAGTGCAGCATCCGCCATCATATCGAAGGTCTTTGACTGCAGATATTTCCGCAAGGCTGACATCTGCGACAGCCCATATTTCTCCGCAATCAGCTTGGCAACCTCGGAATCATAATAATCCATGATCTCAGGCGATGTATACGTCATGGCTCTATCACCTCTTGGAATACGAAACAGGCAAGCGACCGTTCCGTCTTAAATGCGTACTGGTCTTTCAGCTTTTGCGGCAACAGGCGGCGAATCGCCTCTTCTTCGGTATACGCACCTTTCATGTAAAGATTCAGAACAGGCATCGTATTATCATTTGCCACAGGACCTGCGACTACATCCCAATCGTCGCCAGCGAACTCGTTCTTGCGGTTTGCGCTGATATAGCGCAGCCAATCCGCATCGGGCTTCTCGTAGCGCATGACGTGAAGCTTGCTGTATGCCACATCATCGACGCGATAAACCGATACATACGGCTTGCCCGACTGACGGCGTTTCGCCGTCAATCCAGCCCACTTAGCAGCTTGCTCGTAGTCCGATGTCAGATAAAATCCCGATCCGAAATCCAAAGCCCGCGCCTTCGGCAACAGTCTAGGTCTACGCACGATAACGTTGCTTCCGTGATACAACAGCATAGTTGTCAGCCCCCTAGAATCCTAAGTGCTTGGACGCTTCACAGATATTCCTCAAACCGTTCCATGTCGAGCACCTTGACGTTTTTCCCTTGTATGGAGAGCAGTCCGTCCTTCTGCATCGTGCCGAGCTCGCGCGAGAGGGAGGGGCGCGTGACGGCGAGGTAGGCGGCGAGGTATTCGCGCGTCGCCATGAGCTCGGCTGTGCCGTCGGGCTTCATGCTCTGGAAGAGGAAGCGCACGATCTTCTCGCGCAGCGAGCCGCTCGCGAGCACCTTGATGCGCCCGTGCATGAAATACGCCTTCTTCGCGAAGATGCGCATGAGGTTGCGCTGGACGAGGAGCGCGCTGCGCGTCATTCCCGCCTTGTCAATCGTGAAGTAGTCGCTCGCGATCATCAGGACGTCGGAGTCCTGCGCCGCCTCGACGTAGATGTCGTACGGCTGGCCGAGGATGTTGTAGACCTCGCCGAACATATCGCCCGGCTCGTTGACCTCGGAGATGAATATGCGCCGTCCCGAAAAGGTGTCCTTCAAAATATGGACTTCGCCGCTGAGGTGGATGTAGAGGTACTGCGGCGTATCGCCGTCGTGAAAGAGGATCTCCCCGCGCGTATAATGCTGGCGATGCACCTTGCTCGACGCGAGGAGCTCCGCGATCTCATCGTCATTCATGCCCGCCGTCAGCATACTGCATTTCAGCACGTCGGCGACGGATGCCGACGCCCCCGCGCAACTGCAGCCGCGCTCTTTCCCCATCATGGCTGCGCCTCGAGGATGCCGCGACGGACGAGGTAGGCATAGATGCCGTCTGCCTCGTTCGTCGCGGTCACATGGCGCGCCCGCGCGCGGATCGCCTCTGGCGCGTTGCCCATCACGACGCTCTCCGGGATCGCGTCGAGCATTTCGAGGTCGTTGTAGTTGTCGCCAAAGGCGATTGCCGACCCGCGCGTAAGCCCGTAATGCGCGAGGAGCACGTCGATGCCGCGCGCCTTGGACACCGTCTTTTCCATGATCTCGATAAGGTGCGGCGCGGAGCGCACGACGCAGAGTGCGGGAAGCGCCGCCACAAGCTCCTCACGCAGGCGCGCGCAGTCCTTTGGCGCGCACATGACGAGAAGCTTATGCGAGAGCGTGCCGCCCGCGAGCGCCGCCTCCAAGTCCGCCACCTCCGCGCGCGCCTGCGTGATGTCCATTTCGTGCTGCACCTGCGCGTCGAGCACGGGAACGAGCCACCGATGCCCTGCGTAGTAGTTCACCGTGACTGCCGTGCCGTAGGGCGCGAGCACGCCGAGCGCCGCGCGCGTGTCCGCCTCCGCCATGCGCACGCTCGCAAGCTCCTCGCCCGCCTCGGTCAGCACGAGTGCGCCGCTATACGCGATAATGGGCGCCACGATCCCGATTTCGCGCAGGATCGGCGCAATCGCCTCCGGCATACGCGCCGACACGGGGACGAAGCGGATGCCCTTCTTTACGAGCGCGCGGACTGCATACGCCGTGCGCTCCGTTACGCGCTTGTCGTCCGTCAGGAGCGTGCCATCTATATCGGAAAAAACGATTCGGACTGCCATAATTCTCCCCTTTCTACGAGAAGAAAAAAACGCGCGCAAAAAGCGCGCGCCCCCGTCACGAGCGGACGAGAATCTTTTCGATCTCGACGACGTACATCGTATGGTAGTCATCGTCGTACCACTTTTCGTCGCACGACTTGTCGATAAAGCACGCCGGGTCGAGCGGCTGTGCGTAGAGCTTCCGGCACTGCATCGTCACGCGCGCCTCGTCGAACGTCGTATAGCCTCCCTCGTGATGAGCGGTCAGCCCCGCCTTTGCAATCTTGTCCTCCGTGCGCCCCGACACCGTGCCGAAGTAGCTCATCATCTTGCGGCGATCCTCTGGGAACACCGAGAGCGTCAGCACATCTGCCTTGTCGACAAACTCCTTCGTGTAGCGGGTCGGACGGATGAAGATGAACGCGACGTTCTTGCCCCAGAGCACGCCCATGCCGCCCCACGACGCCGTCATTGCGTTTGCCTTGCCGTCCGCTTCAGCCGCGACGAGAAGCCATTCCTTGCCAATGAGCTGAAACGGGCTTTCCGTGAACGCCGTCGCTTCGATTTCCTGTACTGCCATACGAGTCTCCCTCTTTCATTCACTAAGTCATTCTCTATGCACAAGATGTGCTGACTTATCCACATTGTCCACAGAGATATGCACAGGCAAATGCGCGATTTCTCTAGAAAATCAAGCAAAGCCGAATCTCCTTGTGGATAAGATAACTTTTCTGCCCCATATTTTTGTGGATAACATCTGTATCCTGTGGATAAGTCGTTATCCTTCCTTCAACGCATCGTCGAGCGTATGCCACGCGAGCACGGCGCACTTGACGCGCGCGGGCATATTCGAGACGTTCTGGAGCGCCACGGCGTCCTCCAGCTCTTCAAGCTCCGCCTCGTCGGTGATCTCGCGCTTTATCATGGCGATGAATTTCTTAGCGAGCGCCCTTGCGCGCTCGACCGTCTCGCCGCGCACGAGGTCGATCATGATATCCGTCGACGCCTGCGAGATCGCGCAGCCGACGCCTGCAAACGCCGCGTCCTTCACGATGCCGTTTTCGACCTCCAGGAAGAGCGTGATCTCGTCGCCGCAGCTTGGGTTATGCCCCTTCAGTGAGCACGTCGCGTGCGGCAGCGGGTGCTTGTTTTCCGGATTGCGGCTGTGCTCGCCGATGAGCTCCGTGTAGATGTCCTCAAGCGCCATAGCCGAGCACCCCCCTCACCTTTTTGAGCGCCGCGATCCAGCGGTCGATGTCCGCACGCGTATTGTAGAAGTAGAAGCTCGCGCGACAGCTCGCGTTCTGCCCCAGATAGCGGTGGAGCGGCTGCGCGCAGTGGTGTCCCGCGCGGATTGCGACGCCATAGCTGTCGAGGATGCTCGCGACGTCGTGCGGATGGACGTCCTTGACATTGAAGGCGATAATGCCCGTCTTGTTGTCCCGGCGCGAGCCGCAGCCGTAAAGCTCGATATACGGGAGCTCGCGAAGCTGCGGCAGCGCGTAGTCGACGAGGTCTTTTTCAATCGCCTCGACGCGCTCAAACGTCAGCTTTTCGAGGTAATCGATCGCCGCCGTGAGGCCTGCCGCCCCGCCGACGTTCTGCGTGCCCGCCTCGAATTTTGCGGGCAGCTCCGCCCACGTCGTACTTTGCTCCTCGACGTACTCGATCATATCGCCGCCCATGAGGAACGGCGGCATCGCGTCAAGGATCTCGTACCTGCCATACAGCACGCCAATGCCCATCGGCGAGAGCATCTTATGCCCGGAGAACGCGAAGAAGTCCGCGCCAAGCGCCTGCACGTCGACGGCCATATGCGCGACGCTCTGCGAGCCGTCGACGACGACGACCGCGCCGACTGCGTGCGCCTTTTTAATGATGGATTTCACGTCATTCTTGAGCCCGAGGACGTTGGAGATCTGCGTCACGGCGACGAGCTTCGTGCGTGCCGTGAGCTTCTGCGCGATATCCGCCTCCGAGAGATTGCCGTCGTCCTCGAGGTAGATGTACGACAGCTTCGCACCCGTCGCCTGCGCGACGTGCTGCCACGGCACGAGGTTGCTGTGGTGCTCGGCAATCGAGATGAGGATCTCGTCGCCCGCCTTGAGGTTCGTCAGCCCGTAGCTGTACGCGACGAGATTCAGCGCCTCGGTCGCATTCTTCGTGAAGATGATCTCCTCCGGCCGCGCGGCGTGGATGAACTGCGCCGTGCGCGCGCGCGCCCGCTCGTAGATCTCCGTCGCCTCGACCGAGAGCGCATACGCGCCGCGGTGCGGGTTCGCGTTGCAGCCGCCGTAGTAGTGGCAGAGCGCCTCGATCACCTGCTCGGGCTTCTGCGTCGTCGCGCCGTTGTCGAGATAGGTGATCTGCTTCCCGTTCATCTTCTGCCCAAGGAGCGGGAAGTCTTTCAAAAATTCCTGTGCGTCAGCCATTCGTAATCCTCCCCTGCAGAAATGCGCCAATCTCTTCGCGCAGCGCTGCATCAGGCACGCGCGCGAGCACGGGCGCAAACGACGCCTCGACGACGAGGCGCTGCGCCTCGGTGAGGTCAAGCCCCCTGCTCATCAGGTAAAAGAGGCGTTCCTCGTCCATCTTGCCGACCGAAACGGCGTGGTGTCCGTCGACGTCCGCCTCATGCGAGAGCATGATCGGCACGCTGCGGTTGCGCACGCCGTCGCTGAGCAGGACGACCTCCTCGTTCTCACGACCGACCGACCCGCCGCTCCCCTCGAGGAAGTCGAGCGTCCCACGGAAAATCTTCTCGGCGTGCCCTTTGAGCGCGCCGCGCACCTGCATATTCGCGTCCGTCTGGCGGCCGCCCTGCCGGATGACGTAGTTGAGGTCAATCTTCTGCGCGCCATCGCCGAAGTAAAGCCCCCAGACGTCCGCCTTTGCGCCTTCGCCCGCGAGATCGACGTAGAGCTCCGCCGCCGCGTGCGAGCCGCCAACCTCGGCGAGCGTCGCGGCGAACTTCGCACCCTCTGCGGCGCGCACGCGCACGCGGCACGTCACTTCATCGCCCGCGGGGACGAGCTGCGCGAGCACGAGATGCAGCGCCGCATTTGCCTCGAGGTGCACCTGCACCTCGTAATTGCCGCCCGTGCGGAAGGCGCGGACGAGCTCGTCCTGCTGCCCCGCCTGCACGAGGATCTGCTCATTCTTTATCGTATCGTCTAATTGTGCCGGAGCCGGCAGGTCGTTGACGCCGAGCCAGCGCCACGTCCGCATCGGAATCCGGGAAAAGGTTTTCGTTTCGCGCATCAGCCCATCGTCCCTTCCAGCTCGATATTCACGAGATTGTTCATTTCGACCGCGTATTCCAGCGGGAGTTCCTTCGCAATCGGCTCGACGAAGCCGCGCACGATCATCGCGCGCGCCTCGTCCTCGTCGATGCCGCGGCTCGTGAGGTAGAAAATCGCCTCATCGCTGATGCGCCCGATCTTCGCCTCATGGCCGATGTCGACTTCACTCGCCTCGATGTCCATGACGGGCAGCGTGTCGCTCCTCGACGCGCTGTCGAGCATCAGGGACTCGCAGTTCACGGAGCACTTTGCAAACGGCGCATGCTTCGTGACCTTGACGGCGCTGCGGTACGTCGCCTTGCCGCCCGCCTTCGAGATCGTGCGCGTGTTGATCGCCGCCGACGTGTGCGGCGCGGCATGGATGACGCTCGCGCCCGTGTCGAGCTCCTGCCCCTTCGAGGCGAACGTCACGCCCGTGAACTCGCAGCGCGCGCCCTCGCCGCGCAGGACGCTGCGCGGATAGAGGCACGAGACGTGTGAGCCAAACGAGCCCGACACCCACTCGATGATGCCGTTCTTGTCGACGAGCGCGCGCTTCGTGTTGAGGTTCATCATATTGCGCGACCAGTTCTCGATCGTCGAGTAGCGCAGGCGCGCGCCCTCTTTGACGAAGAGCTCGACGCACCCCGCATGGAGATTCGTCACATTGTACTTCGGCGCGGAGCACCCCTCGATGAAATGGAGGCTCGCGCCCTTCTCGACGATGATGAGCGTGTGCTCGAACTGCCCTGCGCCCGCCGCATTGAGGCGGAAGTACGACTGGAGCGGGATCTTGACTTCGACGCCTTCGGGGACGTAGACGAACGAGCCGCCCGACCAGACCGCGCCATGGAGCGCCGCAAACTTATGGTCATGCGGCGGCACGAGCGTCATGAAATATTTTTTGACGATGTCCTCGTGCTCCGTGAGCGCCGTCTCCATGTCCGTGTAGACGACGCCTTGTTTTACGAGATCGTCCTGTATGCTGTGATAGACGACCTCCGAGTCGTACTGCGCGCCGACGCCCGCGAGGCTCTGCTTCTGCTCCGCCTCCGGGATGCCGAGCCGGTCAAACGTGTTCTTGATATCCGTCGGGACTTCCTGCCAGTTGCCCGTCATCTTCGCATTGGGACGGACGTACGTCACGATCTCGTCCATATTGAGCGCCGAAAGGTTCGGTCCCCACGTCGGAAGCGAGAGCGAGTTGTAGACCGCGAGCGACTTCAGGCGGAAGTCGAGCATCCACTGCGGATCGTGCTTCTTCGCCGAGATATCGCGGATGACCTCCTCGGTAAGGCCCGACTCCGACTTATACGCGGAGTTGTCCGCGTCCTTGATGTCATAGAGCGTGCGCTCGATGTCCTCGACGTACGTCTTTTTCTTCTCTGCCATCGCCCGTCACTCCCCCTGCGCGCCCGCGATATGCGCGAAGCCGTGCGCATTGATGTCCGTGATGAGCGCCGCGCCGCCCTCTTCGACGATGCGCCCGTCCATGAGGACGTGGACGCGGTCGACCGTGAGCTTTTCCAGGATGCGCGCGTTGTGCGTGATGATGAGGCAGGCGTTGTCCGCATTGTGATACCGCGCGACGCCCTCCGAGACGATCTGCACGGCGTCGACGTCAAGACCGGAATCCGTCTCATCGAGGAGCGCGAGCTTCGGCCCCAGCATCAGAAGCTGCAGGATCTCGTTGCGCTTCTTCTCGCCGCCCGAAAAGCCGACATTCATATAGCGCTCGGCATACTCCGGCTTTATCTTGAGCTCTTCCATCATCGCCTTCAGCTGCTTGCGGAACGGGAGAATCTTGACCTTCTCGCCCGTCACCGCCTGCTTCGCCGAGCGCAGCATGTTCTCGACCGTGATGCCGGGGATCTCCTCCGGCGTCTGGAACGAGAGGAAGATGCCCTTCCTCGCGCGCTCGAACGTCTTCGCCTCCGCAATGTCCTCGCCTTCAAAGCGGAGTGTGCCGCCCGTGACGGTATACTTCGGATGTCCCATGATGACATTCATCAGCGTCGACTTGCCCGACCCATTCGGACCAAGGATAACATGAACCTCGCCCCTGCCGACGGTCAGCGAAAGCCCTTTGAGGATCTCCTTCCCCTCGACGCCGGCGTGGAGGTCCTTTAGCTCCAAAAGCGTATTTGCCATAACAGATACTCTCCTTGCAACACAATTATAGGAAGAAAGCACGCTCCCACCCGCCTGCTCAAAGCGGTGGATTGAGCTGCGCCCTTAATCCTTATAAAAATACTCGGAATTACGATTTCATTGTATGGCGAAACAGAAAAAATGTCAATAGATAAACATTATGTATATGTGCTTTCACGATAAAAACACCCCCTAGCATCTGCTGGGGGATGTTTGAACCGAAAACATTATGCCATATTTCGCACCTTATGCTCCAGCGCGAACTGCGCGAAGTCTTTTGATGGCATCGGCTTGCCGAAAAGGAAGCCCTGCCCGTAGTGGCAGCCAACGGAGAGGAGCAGGTCCTCCTGCTCGCGTGTCTCGACGCCCTCCGTGAGCACGCGCATCCCGAGGGAGCGCCCCATCGAGACGACGTGCGCGATGATGTTCTTCGCGCGCTCCGACTTCTCAGCGGCGAGCAGCATCGAGCGGTCGATCTTCATGACGTCCATCGGCAGGTTCTCAAGCATCGCAATCGAGCTGTAGCCCGTGCAGAAGTCGTCCATCGAGAGCCCGTAGCCCATCTCGCGCAGCGCGTCGATGATATGCGAAGCATTCGCGCGGCTCTCCTTCGTCGAGAAGTCGATGAATGCCGTCTCCGTGATCTCGAGCTCGATTGCGCCCTTCGGCAGGCCGTAGTGGTCGGCGAATTTCTGCATGCGGTCGAGATAGCCGTCCTCGTGGATATGGATGCCCGACTGGTTGACTGAGACGGGCACGATGGGAAGCCCCTCGTCGATCCGCTTTCGCATAGTCGCCATCACCGATTCGAGCATATAGTCGTCGAGCCGTGCGATAAAGCCGTTGCGCTCGAACAGCTCAATGAATGCGCCGGGATTCACGAAGCCGAGCTCCGGGCTGATCCAACGCACGAGCGACTCTGCGCCGACGAGCTCCTGCGTCCGAATGTCGTACTTCGGCTGCAAGTATACCTTGAACTCCTGCTGTTCGAGCGCCTTGTGCATGAGGAGCTCAATCTGCTTGCGCTGGCTGATCTTCGCGTGCAATGCCTCATTGTAGATGCCGATCTCGTTCTCTTCCGCCTCCGCATCATTCTGCGCGATGAGCGCATTATCGATGAGCTGCGTCGTCGTGAGCGAGTTTTCTCCCTCGCGCGGGACGGGGCTGATACCGATGCAGAGCTGGATCTGCGTCGCGACTCCGCCGATGTCGAGCACCCGCGTCACATCGAGTATCTTGCGCGCCGCCTGCTCAGCCGAGAGATCTTCCGGCAGGACGCAGAAGACGACGAGGCGCGAGAGCTCCGAATTGACCGCGTGCGCCCGCAGCCACGAATATTCGCGGCGCACCTGCACCGTCCGCCGCAGGAGGCTCGCGATCAGGAGATCCGGCGCATACGTCTCGCGCAGGAGCGCCGTATGCTGCAGGGCAATCGAGAGGATGGCAAGACGCCCTTCATTGCGCTCCTTCTCATAGCGGCGCAGACAGTCCGGCAGCTGTTCGCGGAACCAGCGCAGGTTGTAGAGCCCCGTCTCCTGGTTGACGTAGGCGAGATTCCAGACCCGCTCGCCGTTCTTGCGGCGCACGCGGATGTAGTGGAGGAGTCCCATGAGAATGAGCGCGCTGACGCCGAGGATGACGAGCGCCGCCTGCATCGGGTTGCGGTAGATGTAAGCGCGCAAGTCTTTCGGCGAGCCCGAATCGTACATATAGCGGTTGACGATGCCCTGCACCTTCGCGCGATCTATCTGCGTCGCGATCTTGTTCAGGATTCGCAGGAGCATTGGGTCTGCATCGCGGCGCACCGCCATAGATACCTGGTGGCTGAAGGCGACGACGCCATTCGTATAGAGGTCGTAGAAACCGCCCTCATGGATCGCGTACTGCACCGCGACGGACTTCGCGAACGTGATGTTCGCCTCACCGTGGCTGACGGCGCGCAGGCATTCCTCATCCGTATCGTAGTAGCGAAGCTGCTCTTTCTTGTACATCTTCTCGATGAACTGCTGGACGTAAAAATGCCCCTTGGCACAGGCGACAATCGGTGTCTCCGGCATCGAGCGGCTGCGCGACACCACGGCGACGTAGTCGATCGTCATATAGGGGAATGTCACGCGGGCGTCATGCGATGCCGCCCAGCTCGAATTCGTGTTGAAATCGAGTATGACATCCGCCTTCCCGTCTGCAAAGTTCTCGAACACCGCCGTATTCGACCCGCTGTCAACGACCGTAAACGGTATCCCTGCCTCCTGCGACATCTCGGCAGCAACATCGGCAATGACACCTTTATGAACGCCATGTTCAAAATACGTGTACGGCGGCTGTCCGCCCGTCGCGAGCATCGTGATCCCGCCGCGCTCTTCCAGATACTTTTTCTCAGCAGGCGTCAACGCAATACTTCTGCGTCCAGTGCGGTATGCCGCGTAAAGCGACTCGCGGAACGTCGGATTGTCGACGTGCAGGCGGTACGCGGCTGCATCGAGGCGCTGCATAATAGCGGCATGGTCATGCGTCGTCACAAAGTAGGTGTCGGCGACGAAGAGCTCGAGCCGCATCACGTCATCGTTTTTGCCGCTGCCAAGCGATTCTGTCCCGAGCTGTGCGCTCACCTCATGCGCCTGCCACGCCGCACGAAGCGCCTCTACCGTTGGATAGCCCTGAAGTGCATACACAGGGCGCTCCAAAGACCAGACGCGGCGAATTGCCGTATCGAGTGCGTCCGCGTCAATCATTTTGTCGTAGTAGCCAATCGTCCAAGGGTTCTGCGACGTGCTCTCAAAGCAAAGATCGACCATCGCCTTTGCGACTGGCTGCTCAGAGAAGATCAATCCTTCATGCTTTTTCAGCAGCGGGCCATTTACGACGTTCGCCACGACGTCGGCTATGCCATGCTCGACGTTCCACAAGCACTGCTCCGGCGGACCGGGTATATACACGAAATCGACGCCCATGTAGCCAGACAGCATTTCGAGATAATCGTAGAGCATCCCCTGCGGCATCCCATCGTCCGCCATCATCATGTAGCCCTCGGCGGGAACGTAGGCGACGCGAACGACCTCCTTTGCCTGCACCGCGCCCGGGAAGATTGCGCCCATCGCAAAGAGGGCAAGCGCCAGCACCAAGCCGGCCAGCCTGCCCGCCTTGCGATTCGTTTGACTGCTTTTTCCCATACGACGCCCCTCTTCCTTGCCGCGCCAGCAACGCCGGCATCCTTAGCCCGAATGTGATTCCTGCAATTTTATGATAAGTTGTTTAAGGAAGCGCTGATTAAATGAAGTTGCCCAGATTTGCATAGATGCGCTGTATCTATCTAGGAGACAAACCACAGGCGTAGTGGTGCTACGCCGCGGATTTGTCGACGACGAGAGGGCAGTGCAGATGTGCAAAGATGGGCGGCTGAATTAATCAGTGCTTCCTTAAGTCAATATGTATTGTGGTGTATTCTTCGACAAGCGAAAGAGAGAATCCTTCTGCCGAAACGGCTTTATTTAAGAAAAAATTAAGCTGTTTATCGTCGGTTTATCGCCAAAATCACAGCGAAATTTTCCACCCTTGAAAAAAATCTCTCCATAAGCGATAATAAAGGGATATGAAAGGTCAGTTGCAATTACGATTGATATATAGGAAGGAAGAACTATGGCAACACAGCATCAGTGCAGCTTCTGCAAGCGCGTCGTAAACGTGAAAGATCAGTACGACATGCCGATCTACGACCCGAGTACGGGCTTTGCGATATGCAAGAACTGCATCCGCGAGATCAACCATTTCATCGACGAGCACGAGTCGGAGGCGGCCGAGCAGAAAAAGACGGACTTCGCCGACCAGCTCGACGGCATACTCGCCAAGAACAAGCCGCACATCATCAAGGAATACCTCGACGAATACATCATCAACCAGGACCGCGCGAAGAAAATCCTCTCCGTCGCCGTCTACAATCACTACAAGCGCATGAAGTACGGTCGCGCGAATGAGGACGGCACGGAAATCGAAAAGTCGAACGTCATCATGCTCGGGCCCTCCGGCTGCGGCAAGACGGCGCTCCTCTCGCACCTCTCGAAGCTCCTCGACGTGCCGTTTGCCGTCACCGACGCGTCGAGCCTCACGGAGGCAGGTTTCGTCGGCGCAGACGTAGAAGTCGCCGTACGCAACCTCTACTACGCGGCGGACAAGGACACCGAGCGCGCCGAGCACGGCATCATCTACCTCGACGAGTTCGACAAGATCGCGCGAAAGTCCGGCGCGAACAACTCCATCACTGCCGACCCGGGCCACGAAGGCGTGCAGCAGGCGCTCCTCAAAATGCTCGAGGGCAGCGTCGTCGAATTTACCGCGCGCGGCCAGCGCAAACACCCCGAAGCGCCGACGATCAAGGTCGACACGAAAAACATTCTCTTCATCGTCGGCGGCGCGTTCGTCGGCATCGAGGACGTGATCGAAAAGCGCGTCAACAAGAACGCCGCTGCCATCGGCTTCGGCGCGGACGCAAAGGGCGAGGACGAAAAGCCGAAATTCGACGAGCTCATCCATCAGGTGCGCCCGGAGGACCTCATGCAGTACGGCATCATCCCCGAGATCGTCGGCCGCCTGCCCGTCATCTGCACGCTCGAAACCCTCGACGAGGACGCGCTCCTGCGCATCCTCACCGAGCCGAAGAACGCGCCGGTGAAACAGTACGAGAAACTCCTCGCGATGGACAATGTCACGCTCGAATTCGAGGAGGACGCGCTCCGCGCCGTCGCGAAAAAAGCCATCGAGCGCAAGACAGGCGCGCGCAGCCTGAAGGGCATCATCGAGGATGTCATGCTCGACATCATGTTCGACATCCCGAAGAGCAGCGAGCCGCGCAAGGTCATCGTCACCAGGGCGTGCATCGAAGGCGGGGAAAAACCGCGCATCGAACCCATCTGACTCTGAGAATCTATGACGTTCCAATTTCAAGCGCGCAAAAACGCGCACGCCCGTCTTAGGGTGTGCGCGTTTTCAAATGCCATGTCTTTCATCCGAGCCGGATGACGCCGGGGTTCGCCACTTTCCAGCCCTTTTCCTTCTTGCGGAACACGGCGGGGATGCGGATATGGATGCCCGCAGCGTCCGCCTGCTCGAAGTTTGATGCAAACGTCTCCTTCATGCCCTTCTTGTCGTGCAGTTCCTGCGTGTAGGTCTGGTTGAGCTTCGGCACGACGGCGTAGTCCGTCGCGCTTCCCGGCACGGGCGACGCCCAGCAGACGGCATCCTTGAGGCTCTGCGTCGACTGGTACTTCGGCATGTGCTGGCTGCTTTCCTGCGTATCGTAGCCGATGCAGACGAGAAGCTCGATCTTCTGCTCCTTGACGAACTTCTCGCAAAGCGCGTCGCGGTTCGCGTCCGTCACCTCGTCAGCGAGTGCATTATACGCGTCGACGAAGTCCTGCCACGGCGCTTTCGGGCGCTCCGGCTTCGCCGCGGGCGCGGGTTCCGGAGCAGGCTCTGGTTCTGGCTCGGGTTCAGGCGTAGGCAGCGGAGCGCTGCCGCCGATCTGATCCTTCAGCGCCTTTACCTCGCCTTCAAGCGCGGCGATGCGGCCTGCGAGGTCACGCCGCTGATGGTGCAGTGCGGTGTTATAAGCCGCTGCAATCAGCGACATAATGCCGAGCACAAGCCCCAGCGCCGCGACGAGCGCGATCACAAAGGGCGGGAATACGGATTCCTCCATAGGAACACCTAACCTTTCTGCTTACGTTTAAGGAAGCGCTGATTAAATGAAGTTGCCCAGATTTGCATAGATGCGCTGTTCCTATCTAGGAGACAAACCACAGGCGTAGTGGTGCTACGCCGCGGATTTGTCGACAACGAAAGGACAGTGCAGATGTGCGAAGATGGGCGGCTGAATTAATCAGTGCTTCCTTAAGGATTTAATCGAGAGGGATCACCTCTCCTTCAATATCGCCGAACTTTTCCACCTGACCAATCTGCCCAGCCGGCTCGGATGGCGATTCTTGCTGCTCTGGCTCAATGGCTACGGGCATCTCCGCAGGCGCGTCTGCATCAGGAGGCGCATCCTGCGCGTCAATCGACTTTTTCCTGCCACTGAGTATATCGTACAGATCCATCATATCCTTAATGCGGGCGGCCTCCGTTCCTGTCAGGTTGCGGTCGTCATTCGAGCCGTCCATGCCCGCCATGCGAATCCCTCCGCTCAGGCCCGCCGCCACCTCGCGCAAGGCGTGGATGGCGCGCGCGTCAGCCGGCTGCGTGAAGAGCTCGACGATGCCGCCCGCGCGGTCGTATTTCTCAACGGGGACGGCGGGCGCGATGCGGAAGGCGTCCTTCTTGCTCGTCTTCAGGACGATGCCTTGAAAGCCCACGGGATTCGTGCCGAGATGGCGGACGGTGATATAAAGCTGCACGCCCGCCCCATTCTGCACGATAAACGGCTCGATGTAGATGCCGTCCTCCGTCGGCGGGTCGTAGGCGTAGCGCATGGATCCGTCCTCCATGCGGTCCATCTTCATGTCCGCCGTCAGACCGCGCAGGACCTGGTCGGGATTCTCCGCGCGCCCCGCCTTCCTGTCCGCCTCGGCACGCGCCTTCCAGCGCGCCTCGCTGTCGGCGATCTCCTTCTGCTCGCGCGCTTCGCTCTCCGCACGCTCCTTCGCCGACTTCTCGTCCTGCCGTTCCTGTACGACCGCCTTCGTCTGAGCGTACTGGAGCGCCGCGAAATAGCCGCCCGTGCCTGCCACGCCGACGACGAGCAGCACGATGAAGATGATCTTGAACTTGCTCAAAGCCTGCTCCTTTCCCTGCCCATCAGGCAGATGCCACGCTGCCCTTGCCCGCTACGCTCTTCGCCTTGTAGAGCGCGCGGTCCACGCGCTTGAACATCGTCTCAGGCGTGTCCGCAGGACCTGCCGTCGCGATTCCGCAGCTCGACGTGAAATGCCTGCCGTCCGGCAGGATGCCGAGCGCCCTGACCTCCGCGCGGATGCGGTCCGCAATCGTGAGCGCGCGGTCGTGATCCGCGCCGCCCAGGATGACGAGGAACTCGTCGCCGCCCCACCGGCTCGGCATGTCCGTCGCCGTGCGCGTGCATTTCTTGAGGACGTCCGCCAGCCCCTTCAAGGCGCGGTCGCCCATCGCGTGGCCGTAGGTGTCATTGATGCTCTTGAAATTGTCGAGATCGAGCATGAGAAGCGTCAGCGGGCGGTTCGCCGCCTGCGCCTCAGGCAGCGTCCGCGCGAGCTCGCTCTCGACCATGCGGCGGTTCATGAGCCCCGTGAGGTCGTCGCGTTCCGCGAAGTGCAGGAGCCTCGTGTGCGCCTCCTCCCACTCCTCCGTGATCGCGCCGATGAAGTGGACGAGGTGCGCGATGATCGACGTCTGTCTGTGGAAGACGGGGCGGTCAATCGGCGGCAGCTCCGACGGCGCGCGCTTCGGCTTACCCTCGCGCATCCCGACGGCGACGAGCGTCATGTTCGTCGTCATGAGATCGTGCTCGTAGTAGAGAAGCTCGCCATACGAGTAATAGCCGTTCGACGGCGCGATCTCGCGCAGCATGGCGAGCTCCTGCAGCATCCCTTCCTGCAGGTAGCTCTGCCGCCCGAGGCAGCTCACGACCTGCACCGCCTCGGGCTGGAAGGCGTGAAGTTTCGTGTGCATATCCATCGCGTCGCTGATGATCGCATAGGGATCGCCGTAAAAGAGGCGTATCGTGTCGCCCTCGTGGACGTCGCCGCCGAGGAGCACGCTGCCGTCCTTTTGAAACCCGCGGATGAAGCGCGCGAGCGTCACGCCGCTCCGCTCGACGCAGATGGGGAACGACAGAATATCCATGAAGTCGCTCCAATCCTCATCGATGCCGAGGTAGCGCATGGGGAATTGGACGGCAGGCTTATCGTCGACTTCGGCCATGCAGCAAGGCCCGGACGTCTTCGTGATCGTCGCCGTATGACCGAGCGGCTTCCAGCCGAAGGAGTGCTGCACCGTGGCTTCAAGCTCCGCGCCGCAGTAGAGGATTGCCGCGCAGCCGCGCGCCACCGTTTCCTCCTCGACGATGAGCCTGCCGCCGCCGACATTCATGCCGGGATCGCTGCTGCCCGTCCAGCCGCCGAAAAGGACGGCATCGGGCGCCGCCGCCGACACGACGGCGGAAAAAGACAGGAAGTCGAAATCGAGATCGGTCAAGAAGATCTGCGCCGCGCGCAGATCCTTCGCCGCCTCGAGCGCCGCCACGAACCGCGCGCCGGCCGCCGTGCCGCTCGAAGCCGGGGCGGGCGCGCAAAAGAGCTCCACATGGCTCGTCTCGAAGAACTGAAACGCCGCAAGGATGCCCGTATGCGTGTCCGTGTGCGGAATGCACCCCCCGACGAGCGGCACGCCGCCATCCGCAATGCCAATCGCGACGTAGGCTCCGAAGAAGATCGCCTCCGGGAACGCCGCGCGCACCGACCGGCGAAATGACGCGAGCAGCGCATCCGCATCATCGCGGGCGAAAACCTGCACGAGGACAGACGAACAGCGCGCCATCGCGGCGCGCTCCGCCCCCGCCTTTGCGAGGCAGGCGGAAATATCCCCCTCGCTCCCGATTGCGTACGAAACCTGCTTCATCGCTGTCCTCCAAACGTATCAATTCTATGCGTATGCTCATTATACCCCAACATTTGAAGGAAAACAATATTCTTGGGACTATGGATTCAGGATATGGGGGCAGGCGACAAGTATTTCATTTCTCCTATGTTTTTACAACGAGGAAAAGGCGCACGTCTTTTTCCTGCAGAATCCTTCGGATGGGTTGAAAAGCCCTGTGCGCAATGCTACAATGCTAAAATGAGAATGGTTATAAAAGCGTTGGGAGGCTCACGATGAACCGAAAGAGCGAGATCCATACCGCCTACGAGCGCGTCGGCGCGCTTGCCGCGCGCTACGACGGCATGATGACGAGCAGAACCCTCTTGGGGCGCATTGCCCTGCACCTCTTCTGGCAGTTTTCCACAGAAGAGTATACCGCGTATCTAAGCCAGCTCTTCGCCGGCATTCCCGCAGACTTCGCAGGAGATATGCTCGAAGTCCCCGTCGGCACGGGCGCGCTCTCGCTGCCCGTCTACGAGGGGATTCCGCGCGCGCGGATCACCTGCCTCGACTACGCGGAGGGAATGCTTGGCGCGGCGCGCGCGCTCGCCAAGGAGCGCGGCATCGAAAACGTCTCCTTCCGGCAGGGCGACGTCGGGGCACTCCCATTTGATGACGGCTCATTCGACCTCGTCCTCTCCGTCAACGGGCTGCACGCGTTTCCGAACAAGGACGCGGCGCTCGCGGAGACGCACCGCGTCCTGAAGCACGGCGGCACGTTCTGCGGCGGGTGCTACGTGCGCGGTGAGCGCGCCGTCACCGATCTCTTCACGCGCACGTTCTGCACCTGGCGCGGCTACTTCACACCGCCGTTCGACAGCGCCGAGAGCCTGCGCGCGCGCCTCGCCGAGCGCTACGAGCGCGTGGAGCTTGAGACAATCGGCGCCTTTGCCTGCTTCGTCTGCCAAAAGAAATAGGGAGGCACTGCCTCCCCTCACCTGTTATTTTGGTTCTATAATAAATGTTGTGGTGCATAGGTCAGCCATGCCACCGCAACAT
>ERZ772945.1217-NODE-1217-length-18708-cov-4.796816_pt1 | contig 18708 bp, 15 predicted proteins | sample MGYA00511681_ERZ772945 | MGnify/ENA primary metagenome ERZ772945 (study PRJEB29015, sample SAMEA2737943) | human oral metagenome | biome: human oral; feature: human-associated habitat; material: dental | place: China | collected 2143 ...
ATATTTTCCGCAAAAATTCCGCAGTCAACGTTCATAAGACGATAGCCTCTGCAATCGTACTTCCAGAAAAAACGCCGAATATCACCGGTAAGAATTAGATTTACGGGCGCATACTGAGAAAACTCGAATACATAGAGATCGCCTCGTTCCACTTCCGGCCTTCTACAGAACACTTGAGCCAACGAGTCTTTCCCAGGTGAAAAATAGTACAATCCTGCATCTATTCCCTCCACTCGAGAAATCACTGCATAGACATTTATCGGCATCAAACCTCCTGCGGATGCCGAATATAGGACCGGCTAGAACTCTCTATTATAGGCATTTAAACGATAGAACTTTATGCCACAGGAATAATGTAGTATAATATTATCAAGTACTTTTATGGTAATTTTTCGCTCACCATAGTTCCGTACAGAATGGCGTTGTTCCAGTAGACCCTTCAAGCCCGGTGTACTTTCGTTCGACGCATCATATACGGATCCTATATTATCGCATTGTGCACTAGCAGCGTCATCCATCACTAAGAACAGCAACGGCATCGCGTTTCAGAGCATTCTCAACCTTATTTGCCTAGATCATTGCAACCTCCCTTCCAAACAATCAATGCATCGGGCACAATATGGAGGGCCGAATTCTCTTTCCATCTCCATAACTGATATTAGTTTATGTTATGAGAAAGTCAAGATGTGTGAGCCTTTGTGAGTTCGTATGGACAGATGGTCGCGTTACCACCCCGGCAGCGTGGGCCTCGGGAGTCCGAGCGCCTTAGCATCACGAGGACCATGGGATTGTCGATGTTGTGAGATCTGTTTTAGTCCAAGATTCCCACCGCAGTCCCAACTGCGCAGGTTTTTCTGATACGGTTACCTCGCATGACTTACGTCGGTGCACGAAGCCTGCCGCTCCGATGACCCGATCGAGCTGCCCCCATGTTCTCTGTATCGGTTGACGTGGGAATAGAGAGTTGCCGCGCTGCGTCAGAATAGGGTTAACACAGCCATTGAACCAAAGCACCGGTCACTCGGACGGTGCGGGAGAACAGGGAGGGGATCCCCGGCCATATCGGCAGCAGGCCAGTGAACGCCTACCTCGAGGGGGCAAACTCGCCCATGCAGCCCGTCAAAAAGGCTGCCAGGGGATTTCGCAACGTGGAGTACCTCGCCACCGCGATCCTCCTCAGGCTGGGAGGCCTGTCGTTCGACGCCCTCGCTTGTGCTCCGTCCTAGCCTCCTAAATTCCCGGAGAGTTATGACATGGTCGGCAGCTTGTAGCCCAGCCTGTCGAAGATGTCTCGCTGCCTCCCGGTGACCTCCAGCACCCTGGGCCTGTGGCCCTTCCGCGTGTGGCGCTCGATGGTCTCCACCTCGTCGAGCAGGCCCTCGAGCGTGTATTCCTCGTCGAGCCCCGTCTCGCGCATGCGGCGACGCAGCCACGCCGTCAGCACGAGCGCGACGAACGTCACGAACAGCTTCCCCGCGAGCGTCCCCTCGGTGGACACGCGCGGAGTGCGGAGGTCGAGCAGGGACTTGACGTCGCCGAAGCGCTTCTCTATGGCGTCCTTGTCGCGATAGGCGGCCAGCGCCTCGAAGGGACCCATGACCTCGTTGGAGAACAGCGCGAAGTACCCCGCGCGGGCCGTGGCGGCCGCGATGGCCGCGTCCCTGCCCACCGGCCTGCCGCGCACGACCTCGAAGTACTCGTCGTAGTGGCGCTCGTGGGCCTCGACGCGGTTGCCGGCGGAGAGCTCGGAGGCGCAGGCGCGCAGCAGCGCCGCGAGCCTGCGCTCTGCCTCGGCCGCCCTGGAGGCGTCGAAGAAGAGGTACACGTAGCTGCGCCGCCTTGCCCTGACGACGTCGCCCCTGCGCGGGCGCCTCTCCTCGTAGTCCCACCCGTGCGCGACCCTCATGCCGTAGAGCCCGGTGGAGGGGTCGTAGTTCCCCCAGCTCCTGAGCTCGCCGGCATGCGCGTCGACGGCGTCCCTGAACAGCCCCGGCGACGTCGGCATGCCCATCAGGAACTTGAGGTGCTCGCGCATCATGGCGTTGACGTTGGTGGCCGACCAGAAGCCGCGGTCCATCACCAGGCGAACCCTGCCGGGGAGGGAGGGCTCCATGTCCCTTATGAGCGCCCTCACCGTGGAGACGTCCGCTATGTTGCCCGCCACCTTGCGGTAGTGCAGCGGCATGCCGCTGTCCTGCCCCACCAGCATCGCCAGGTTGATCTGCGGCAGCGGCACGCCGTCCTTGTTGCGGCCCCACCTGACCTGGGCGAGGGCCTCGGAGTACGACGATATCGACGTGGTGTCGTAGAACAGTCGGTCGCCCTCCCCGTGCCTCCTCGCCAGGGAGTCGCAGAGGGCGTCGCGCCCCGCCTCGCCGATCGAGGCCAGCAGCTCCGAGGAGCGCTGGGAGGCGATCGGGGCGCCGTGGGGCGTGGCGTGGGTGGCCGCGTACCTGGGGAAGCGCGACAGCGGGGCGGAGCCCTCGCAGACCATGTAGTGGGCCAGTGACAGCACCTGGTCCCACGTCCCCGGCAGCGCGCGCCTGAGCGCGGCGGCGACGCCCGACTCGTCGGCCACGGCGTCGAGCAGCGCGCACGCGCCGTAGAACTCCCGCCTGGAGGCGGGCGACGGGGCCGACGCCCTGGTCGGCCTGTTGGGCACGACCTCGCCGGTCCCTGGGTCCACGTGCCCGACCAGCCTGCGCCTGCCGTAGCGCGACTGCTTCCTCTTTGGGTCCCACCTCGCCTCGGCCTCGTACACGTAGACGACGCCCGTGCGCCCGTCGGTCTGCCTTATCAGGGCCATACCGCCCCCCGTCCCCCTCGCCCATCGCCATAATCATAGGCCATGACGATGGGCGAGACAACAACACGCTGGGCTTCCGGCCCCAGACGCAACCGATCATCGCAAGATGCCGTGCCAGAGGCTAGGCCATGTAATAGGAAGGCGGGAATCCAGGGCTAAATATGCTCTATGCCCCAGAGTACGGTCGCATACCAGTAGGCCGCGTTGGGCGGACAGTACTTATTTGCGGTCGCGACCGTCAGATAGGGTGCGTAGCCCGCCGCAAGGCCCGCAATGTGCGCGCGGATCGCCGTGTCCCAGTCGGGCCAGCTCACGTGTCCCCACCCCCAGGCGTTATAGGGAAGAAAGCAGTACGTGCCCCGCGTGCTCTCTACATTGGATATCGCTGGCGAGAGCCGAGGATCGACGCCATGGTCATAGGCAGCCTCCGCAAAGGTGCGGCCATGGCCTGCAAGCGGGAAGCCACTCAGAAAGGCATCGATGCGCGCGGCCCAGTGGGATATAAACTCCTCCCTGCCCATGTTCCAGTTCACGCCAAAGATAGCTGGGACAGCACCGGATGTGGGAGTCCTCACGAGGGAGTCATTTCCATTCTCGGTCTGGAACGTGGCGTCGGTGCCGGCTCGCGCAGCCTCCTCGAGCGCAGCTTTCTCCTGCTCGGCCAAGGCTGCCTGCTTAGCCATGTAGGCGTTCTGCTCGGCCGTTCGAGCGGCCTCCGCCTCGTTGAGGGCGTTCTCCGCGTCCTGCCGCGCCTTCGTGGCGTCATCTCGCCTCGCCTCGAGATCGCTTTGTGCGGCCGCAAGCTCCTTGGACGCCTCCAGCAACTCTGATATCTCTCGCTCGCTCCTGTACGAGATCGCATTGGAGTACTGCACGTACTCGATGACATCCTCAAGGCTATCCGACGAGACCAAGAGGTCAAGCAGGCCCATCGAGTCCTGCTGTAGCTTGTAGCTGACGCTCACGCTCTTAGAGAAGCGAGCCCTCGAGTCTTGGAGGCGGGCATTGAGCTCGTCGAGTTTATGCTGCCCCTCGTCCACCTCCCGCTGTGCCTGCTCGAGTTTCACTGTGGCCTCGTTGAGGGCAAGCGTGCTGGCCTCAACCCTCGCCTGTAGATCCGAGAGGGTGTCGGCATAGGCCGGGCGGGGCATCAAGCAAAGTCCCAAAGCACACACCAAAATGAGGGGACAGAGTGTCACCACAAGACTCGACCGACCAATACGAGGGTGGCGGATGTCACCCCCCTTGCTACGCGACCTCACAGCCAGGTCATGCGTCTTTCGAGCTACCAGCAGCATGCACACAAACACCCCCACGTGGTGGATACGGCCTCATTGCAAGACTTCCAAAAAGGTCCCTCGTCCAAACTGAACGAGGGACCTTTATGGTACTACAAGCTTATATACAACACATTACTGATATGTACCTTGAACTCCGTAGGTGTTGTAGAAATGAGCGTCGCTCGTAACGCTTCCATCCTCGGGGTTGGTATACGTTACATCAGCCTTATACGCACCATCACTTACCTTTGTCACAGTGACAGTAACCTTGAACTCACAGTAGTTATGTTCGGAACCCTTCATCACGGGCGTGTACTGCATTTTATCCGAAGAACTAAATCCCTTCTCATCAAGATCCGATGGCGTCACCTGTCGTAGCGTAAATGTATGCGTACCAACATCCTCATCTTTATTGTACTCAATTTCAGGAAATTGGAAGTTACCTTTCTCATCATTGGATGCTATTTTAATAATACTTTCTGAATCATCAATCAGGTTAAAATTAAACCTACCCTTTTTAAGTTCCTGGTTATAGAGGGTTACATGACCACCAATCAGACCCTTTGCACCTTCGGCGTACTTAACTTGGACAACTGGTTTAGGAAACTCATAGTCCATGGATTCATTGCCAGCACCTATGTCATAGGTAATCTGTCCGACCGCCTTCGTACTACTAAAGAAGCCAGCCCTCATTGAGCTTGTAGGATTGCCCGTGTCATAGTCTGTATCATCATCGCCCATATTTGGATACGAGTTCCCAAGAGCCTTGTAAAATGGAATACCAGGATCTGAATTCACATCATAGGAAAGGGTATAGGTCGTTTTCTTTTTTGCAGGCTGTCTGATAGCCAGTTTCAGAGTTTTTCCACTTTGGCTGAGCGTATAGTCTGCACCCAGCGTCAAATCGACTGGAGCTTGGCCCTCTTCCTGAGCGGTCACTTTCGGCTTGCCCATATAGGTCACATACTGAGAAAGCGTGTCTTCCATCGCGACACCGATAGTTGGCTTCTTGAGCCTTTTCGTCAAATCATCAATAAGCTGTTGCATCTGTTGATCATTTGACGCCTGGACTGATGCTCTCTCATCATTTGAGATATTCGTAGCCCGCGTGATCATATTCAACACCGATGCAGAGCCTTGGTTCGTTCCAATGAAAACGGAGTAAAAACTCTTTATTTTTCCATTTATATACTTTTCCGCTGCATCACGGGTGTATGCGGTCGTGATGACAGACTGGGCCGTCGAACCCATAAGCCGCTTAAGCACCTTCTTCGGCAAGGACGTAGGCTCGCCGTCGGTTATGAAGAGGACGATGTTCTCCCTATCTGAAACACAACAATCACTAATATGCTCGAAGGCAGAGTAGTAGTCCGTTCCTCCATTTGGAGACGGATAAAACACTCTCTCATTATTAATTATACTTCTTGCAGCATCGACAGAAGTATTCTTTACATGAGTTGTAGTCCCCAAACCTTTGTAACCATCACCATAGTCATCATCACTGGAAAAAGAGATAACTGAAAATGTATTACCGAGCTCGCTACCTCCAAGCCCATCCATCAGCCTATTAGCAGCTTTTTTCAGCGATGTCCATCTTGCTTTACTGCCATCCTTACGACCGTCAAACGAATAGTACATTGAAAGAGAGCGGTCAAGGGCAAGAATGATATTCTTCTTCTTGTAACCCTCGTACTTGGTGTTGTCAATCGTCGTACCACTAAGGTACACACGGTAGTCATTGGGACCATTCAGTGGCGTGTCAGCGTTTGGATGCCCATCTCCCAGATAGTCTATCTTCTTCTTAGTCTCCAGCGCCAACTCATACTTTTTGTCGGGCGGCTTTGGAAGGCCCGTATCATAGCGCATCTTAAGCGTGACAGACCCGTCATTATTGGTTACAAATCCGCCCATATTAAACGGCACAATGCCTTTAGGACCATGACCGTTATCGTCATAACCAATTTTCCAGGTATTTCCTGTATAGTCAATCTCCGTAAGACTCAGGCCAGCATCAGTTTTCGTAGCAAATGGACTAATAACGGGATAGAAATAGAAGCAGCTATTCTTATCGCCAACCTCTACACTTTGACTTTGCCCCGGTTTGAGATTAAGATTATGCCAGTATCGGCTATCATGATCATCTGGTCCGGACACCCAATTACTATCTAAGGGAAGCCACTTCCACTGGCCTGTACCCGGATTAAGCCACCAGCCCGCAGAGACAAAGCCCTGCCATGGGAAGAAGGAACAGACGTAAGTAAACGGCCTATCCTTTATCTCTGGATGCTCATCTAGGTTAGTAATCTCGAGCTTAACGGTCAGGCGCTTTGCCTCGGCTTTAGTAGGCGCCACAAGAGCGCTCACCATAGTCGCGCAGACGAGGGCAAGCACTACGACACACAGTCGCAGAACCCTCCTTCTTCCTCGAGCACTCGCGCTCATCACGGGATGCAGCATTGTACCACCTCTCTCGTTCACTTCAATACCTCTCAACTTCCACCCTTTGACCTACGCACCCACATCAGCTAGCAAGAGTCTTTCTTGCATCTTCCATATATTGCTCACGTGAGGTCACGCTAAGCTTGGACATCCACGAGGGCGCGGCATAGACCAGAGTGGGTTGATCTGGGGCACCCCCCTCAACTGATTGTCCCTCGCCCATATCCAACACAGTACCAAACAGGTCCTTTGCAGGACCGGAAATCTCTGCGCCTCGCCCTGCCGGAACATAGTCCACGCTCCCACAGAGAACACCTTGGCCCTTCGCCCCTAGAAGCCACTTGATAAAGTTGGTTGCAGCGGCAGAGACAGTACTTGGGACAGAAACACTGTAGGCAGGATACAAAACAGGCCGTGTTATGTCATCCGTCCCCCACAACTGCACCGCATCACAAGAGATGCCGGAGGCCTTGAGCGAGGCATAGGATGAGAAACGCATCAGCGCAACCGGAAAGGCACCCTCTTTAAAACCTGACTCAAGTGCAGCAGAACTCTGGGAGGCCTTGTCATCAACGTGTATAAAATGGTACCGTAGAGGAAACTCACTGAGCGGGCTTGTGCTCCCGCCATCACTGTCATCCCCCTCGCCTGCCTCAGGCGCACCATCCGTAACCTGCAAGGTCGTCAAGTCAACATTAGGCGAGGCTGCCGCAAAGTAGTCAATGCAGGCCGCAAGCCCCCATGAGTCGGCCTCACTATCCTCTATCCCAAACACACCAGCAGGATACCTATCACGCAAATCGCGACACATCAGAGCAAACTGTCTAAGGTCGCCGAGTAGCTCGCCGTTCATCACCTTGAGCAGTTCGTCGTTGAAGACGGCCACTGGCGCATCTGCGCAAATCGCCAGCGACTTAATCTCTGCCTGCGTGTTCACGGCATAGCTCAACCCGGCCGAGATATCAGTCGCAATCGACTGCAGGTTTCCCAGACCTGAACCATCCAAGTCCTCGAAGGGGGCATTGTTCTTCCAGATGATGGCATCGGCACCCCGAGACGAAGCAAGGGAGGAGACCTTATCCGCAGTGCAGTCGCCGTCCGCCACCGGAGTTACCGAGAGCGAAAAGGGACACTTGTCGCCCACGGCACGCATCGCCGGAACTATGGACTCCGCGCAAACGACCTTTACACTCGGCCGAAGAGCGCAGTAGGCAAGACCGCCTACCACCGCGACGAGTCCAGCGCCCGCAGCGATGGCCGTTCGCCTATCCACAGGTATGTTGATATCGATGTTGACCATAGTAAAGCTAGTTCCTGTCTATCAAAAGTCACTTGGCAGGTGCTCTGAGGTGCGTCCGGTAGATGCAGATGCAGAATCAAATTCATACGTACCGTTATATTCGGACGCAGATTTTTTTGGATGCCATACCCTGTTCTCAGGCTTTGTCGGATCTGATGGTTTCTCCTTATAATCACCATAGGTATCCTCAAAGTCAATTGAGGTAGAGATGGGTATGGACTTAACCCCAAAGACTTGGAAGAAGTACGTATTAGCCTTCTTATTTAACTCGACACGGACTTTGACCTTGCGTTCCTCCTTTTTTTGAGAATACTCATAGAAGTAAATTTTACCATCACCCTCATACCCATTGAGCTGAAGAGTCTTAAGTGCCCTCTTTTCAAACTCCTCTCCTGGGTTGTCTGCATATCGCACCGAATCCTGATACACAAACCTATTGTTCTTGATCAGCTGGGCATCATTGACCAGTTGACCCTTTTGCCACAGAATCATGCTCACATCAACGGTCAAGCCAATGAAGAAGATCAAGACGATGAGGGAACACGCGAACATAACGAGTATGTTGCCACTCTCACCATCTTCAGGCGCACCATCGGCCCCTATCGCAGTCGAGCGCAATACGTGGACTTGCTTGAACATGCCATCACCCCCCCTTGGAATAGACATCAGTACGTCCTTGTCTGGTCGCCCACCACATGCGTTACGTCGATATTTTCAGTCACTTCCACCGGCTGAATGAGCAGGCCGATGATAGGCTTGACGTTGTATTTGACTGTAGCCTCGAGTCTTGCCTGACGCGTAACCTTTGTTGCCTTCGTAGCGTCGAGATTCCTGTCTGGAACAGTAGACTCGCTTGGGACATTTGACAGCGTCACTTTAGCGCTCGTAACATTCAACTCATTCACGTCAAAACCTATGGAGGGTGCCTTCTCTATAGACGCCTTTACGGCATCGGGCACACCATCAGTGTATGTCTTAGAAGACTTAGTCGGATCGGTCTCCTTATAACTCAAGTAGATAGTGGACGATGGATTGTTTACATCGAGGCCTGCGTAATCCCAACTTGTGTGTATACGACTGTAATCGAAGGCAGCCTTTTGATACGCCATCCACCCAAAGTCAATGATCGCAAATAGAATCGTAATAAAGAGCGGAAACACGAGCACAAATTCCACCAAGGCCTGACCTGACGTGCGTCTTTTGGCTGTGTCAGTCCATCGTCTTCTCAGTATCTCAATCATTGTATGCACCCATCCATCTAGATCAAATACCCATTAAGACTCTGATAAATTACTCCAATAGCACCAACGCTCTATTTCTTATATCCCGCTGTGTAGACGTTGCAGGTCACGGGATCGCTCTTGATCGTCCAATGCATATCACCAAAGAACATGCCCCCAAACGGCGTAATTGCATTCTCGGTACAGCTGAGCGTCAATGAGACCTCTTTATAGTGGTAGTTTGACTCCCTCGGATCGAATTGATCGGAGTACTGGGTCTTTGTCTGCTCGTCGCTATTAAAGACGTGGTAGGTATACGGATCTTTTGTCTCAATGCTTTGCACCTTAATGTCGAAAACCTCAACATCTTTAAGCCTTAAGCCATACGACTTCTGCACGCTTTTGAGGACATCACTCCTACAGGTATTGTGCTCAATCGAATCATTGTTCAAAGACGAGACGGCGTCGGTTGCGGCATCGTTTAGGATCATACGTGTATTGACATAGCGAAATATATCAATTGGCACTGCCAAGAGCACGATAAGCAACGTTACGATGAGCGCGAACTCAACGATCTCTTGGCCATCCTCTTCTGCGATTACACTCCTGAGAAATCTCAAACGCCTCATCAGAACCACCTCTCTCCCCAAACCACCAAAAAGCCTTTGAAAGTAGTATAGCCTAAATGCTATGTTTGTATTCAGATAAATTCACCATACTTCAGTAACACTCCATAGTTCTGCGTAACAGATATACTCTCACCTCTCTCTTGGGTCGTCAAGTATGCCCGCTTGAGCAAAGTGAACTGCAACTCATAAAGAAGGTCGCGTCTTCCTCATACTAAAGACGCGACCCTCTTTGCCTCGATTATGCTACGTGTCGAGCAGTTCTAAAACTATAGTACCTGCTTTAGTCCGCCTTCTTAAAATTCACCAAAATCCTCGTCCGCATCATCTTGGGCTTCGTAAGGAGTGGATCCAAACTCATCCGTGCCATCATCAAGCTGGACTCCCACGGCGTCAAACAGGACCCTCGTGGAGTGCTGGAACTTGTTGACCTCATAACCGTACTGCTCGATGCGCTGAAGAGCACTCCTGTGTTGCTCAACCTGGCTGCGGTACTTGTCCGCAAGATCAAGCAAAGCCTTGTTCTTGGAAGTCAGAAGGTCGCACTTCTCCTTCATCTTGTTGAGATGCTCAATAAGCTCACTGCACTGCTGCTCAAGCGAGGCAGCGTAGCTCAGTGTCTTGCCAAGCTCGGACTCACTCACCTCAAGCTTCTTCTTTGCGTCCCCCACCTGCTCGATAACGGCCGCAATGCGCTCACGCAAACCCTTGTTGGTCTGCTGTAGCTCTGCAACCTGCAGGTTGGAGGCCTCGTTCTGATCCTTGAGCTCGTCGATCTGAGACTCGTAGTCATCGGTCTTCTGCTCTAGCTCGAAGACGCGGGCCTCTGAGGCAGCGTTCTTGTCTTCTAGCGACCCGATCTGCGAGACGTAGTCATCGTTCTTCTGCTTGAGCCTCGTGACGCGAGCCGTCGAGGCCTCGTTCTGCTCCTGGAGCCTGCTCAGGCGAGCCGCAGAAGCCTCGTTCTGCTCCTGGAGCCTGCTCAGGCGAGCCTCCGAGGCCTCGTTCTGCTCCTGGAGATCGATCAAGCGAGCCTCTGAGGTGGCATTCTTGCTCTTGAGGGACCCGATCTGCGAAGCAAAATCCTTGTTCTGCTCCTGGAGCTCACGTATGCGAGCCTCAGATGAATCACGGGCATCCTGAAGCTTGCTGATCTGGGTGGCATAGCCATCGTTACGTTCCTGGAGCTCGGAGGCACGGGACTCGAACTCGGCAGTCTTATCCTTTAGAGTTCCTATCTGCGTGACATAATCCTCGTTCTGATACCTGAGCTTGTTTATGATCGACTCGGACTCACGCTGCACGCTCCTGAGCTTGTCGAGCTGGGCTACATAGCTATCATTTTGCTCCTCAAGTTCGCTCAAGCGCGAAACAGTGGCCTCGCTGTCGGCCCTAAGCTTGTCAATCTGGGAGACGAAGCCGTTGTTGCGCTGCTCGAGGTTGGAGATGCGCTTTAAGGAAAGCGAGTTGTCATCAGACAGCTTCTTGACAAGACTACTGAGGCTCGAGTTGCGCTGCTGCAGATCGGAGACGCGACCTTGGAGTGTATCGTTCTTCCTTGAGAGGGTCTGCACCTGTCCCTCAAGCGCCTCATTCTTTTGCTGGTAGGCCTCGTTGCTCTGGTAGAGTTCCTTGAGCCGGGCATTGAGCTCGGTCGTGCTTTCCTCGTAGCCCTTGACGCTCTCCTGGAGTTCGGCGACCTGGGAGCGCAGAGCGTTCGCGTCGCTGACAACCTTCTCGTGCTCGGAGAGCTTCTGGGTGAAGTCGAGAAGCTTCTGCTTGTACTCGTTCACCTCGTTGCGATAGGAGTCGAGCTGGCCTGAGTAATACTTAACCCTGTCCTTGAACGAGCCGAGCTCACGGTCAAGAGAATTGATCTCCTCGGTCTTTGACTGCACGTCCTTGCGCAGCTTGTCGAGCTCTGCCTCGTTCTCGCTGAGTGCCTTCTCGCGCGCCGCTCGCTCACCCTTCATTTGCTCGACGCGGGCAAGGGCCTCCTCGGCCTGCCGCCTCGACTCGTCCACTGTGGACATCAGGTCATTGATGCGGTCGTCCTGTTCCCTGTCCTCGCGCTCGGTCGCCGCAATGTGATCCTCGAGCTCACGCTTCTTGCCCTCGATCTCATCGATCTGAGCCCTAAGGACGTTGCACTCGTTCGAAAGATCCGCGCGCTCCTTTGACAGGTCACTGATTTGCTTCTCAAAGCTGGTACGTATCATCTTCGAATTGTTGTTGAGGGAATCAACATACTCCTTTACGCTCTTGCGACTATAGCCATTGAAGAGGCTCTTTTCGAGGACACCATCAAGGTTCTCAAGAGTCCCATCCCCAAGGACCTCGGCCTGAAGATTTTCGTCGGCCTGGGCGGGTACCGGAGCAGCCGGTGCGGCGGGGTCCGCGAACATGCTCGTATCGAAACCGGGATTAGGCTCCAAAAAGAAGCTATGGGTGCCCTCCATGTTGTCACTCATGGTGGGCATGGGGACGTTCGCATCGCCCTCGCCCCCCATGCCAGCGTCGCCAGCATAGCCTGCGTCTGCATAACCTGTATTGTTTGCATAACCTGTATTGTTTGCATAGTCGACGTTGCCACCGTAGCCAGCCTCACCTGTACTCGCCTCTGGAGCACCAGCGGTAGCACCATCATCCTCCGGGTTGGCCAAACCATTAAGATCGATATCGTCGATCTCATCCAGATCTTCGAAATCGAAGTCATCATCGACAAGCCTGAAAGCAGAATTAGCCATAACAACGCTCCATTCGTATTAACTGCATATCCCACAGTATAGGGCAATAGGCGGCACCAATCAAATTACCCTACCAAGCGATTAAGAGAATCATACCTGTTTGTTTTCTTAAAACAGCTTATATTCAGTCAATCCTCAGAATGTTCGCAATACTTGCGTCTATGGCCTTTGTATCTGGGCTTAGCGCTCATCGAATGCCGTATCGCCCAAACTCAGCAGCTCTCTGGGGCGCCAGCTTGGAGATAGCTCTTCTGCGTTTAGCTCAAGCACATGAGCACAGCCTTTCACAAGGCTCCCAATTTGCCAGGGTCGGAGCGTCTCTACATACAGCAAGCGAAAATCCTTGTCCAAATAGGCAATGTCAAGGGAAAACTTCATGAAGAACATATGAACACTCGAGCAACCCTTTAACAAAAGGGCATGTGTGGGCGCAAGCTCACGCCTACCCATCAGACCCTTAAAGCGTGTTAAAAACGTATCTGCAGTCTCGATCACAAGGGATCTTGTGCCAAGCGTTGCTCGCCTTAAGCTCATCAAGCTCATCACCTAGAGCGCGCCACTGTTCAGGATCTTGAGCATAGCCGGACCGAGCAGCACCATGAGGATGATGGGAAAGATAAGGAAGATAAGGGGGAAAAGCATCTTAATAGGAAGTTTGGCACTCTCCTCCTCAATTTGCTGTCTATGGTAGTCACGGACCGACTCTGCCTGAGTCTCGAGAATGTTGGCAATAGGTACACCGAGCCTCTCAGCCTGGAGGATCGCACCAACGAAGGATGTGACGGGCTGGGAGTCACAGCGCTTTGCTAAACGACCAAGCGCCTCAGTACGTGGAACGCCCATGGCAATCTCGCGCTGTGCCTGTGAAAGCTCATCTGTTAGAGGGCCATCGGTACGTTTGATAACATGCAGCAAGCCCTGATCGAAACCCAAGCCAGCAGACACGCAGGAGCTGAGGAGATCAAGCGTATCCGGCAGAGCATTCTCTATGGTCTTACGCCTCTGTTGAATTTTAACCTGCAGCAAAATTCGGGCAGCGACATAGGTACCGAGCGCAGCAAGGATAATTCCTATAAGTTGAAAAAATATTCCAAGGGGAACCATCAAAACTAGTCCACACAGTATAGCCATACCTACATAGGTCTGAGGGCTCATGTTTATACCAGCAAGCTTCAAGTTCATGGCAAGCGCGCCCTGGGTTTCCTCATCAATGGGAATATTCGAACTAATGGCCTGCGAAACCCCAAACAACTTCGGCTTAATAACGCGATCGAGAAACGAGGGAGGATTGAGCTCCTCCTCTGGAATGCCAATTCCTAGAATGTCCAGCTCCTCAATGGACTTCAGTCGTGCTGCAACCTTATCCCCCGACCCGAGTCGCTGCATCAAGGTCACAAATAAGAACAAATAGATTACAGGAACAGTAAATAGAATAAATATTCTGAAATTCATGAATAGAGCCCCTCAGGCCAAACGACCTAGACAAGTTTTGTCATGTTGTTAATGATCACAAAAGCTAGGACCTCAAGCAATAACGCAACGACGACTATGACCATACCAACAGTCGTTGTATAAAAAACTGACATATACTCAGGATTTATTCCAGATATCACGAAGAAGAGAAATATTGGTACACCCCCAAGAACATATCCAGACATCCTACCTTGGGCAGTAAGCGCCTTGATCTTGTTCTTAAGCTTAACGCGTTCACGAATGGTAAGTGCAAGGTTATCCAAGATGTTGGCAAGGTTACCGCCTGTCTTTCGCTGAATCATGACGGCAGAAGTCAGGAGCTTCATATCACTGCTCTCCATACGTGTCGTCACCCCAGTGAGCGCATCCTCCAAGGACATACCATAGTTCATCTCATTTATGGCCCGACCAAACTCTATTGAGATAGGCGGAACCATATCCGTACGTACTGAGACGAGAGCCTGTTCAAATGAAAACCCCGCCTTCAAACCATTAGAGATGAGTTGAAGCGCGTCACCCAGTTGGGTTGAGAAGGTGTCCATTCTCCTATTTGTCATAAAGTGAAGATAGAAGGGTGGCGCAATCGCGCCAAGCATCGCGAGCGCAAGAACAGCGATGATATTGTTCGTAAAGAGATACGCAAGAAACGACGGCACCATCGTGGCACTGATCCACATCAGAGCAAACTCCTCTGGTCGCAAATCAACGCCCGCCCGCTGTATCCCGGTACGAAGTCGCGCAGGGACATAAATTTTCGCGAGAAACTGACGCATGGCATCATTATCAGGCCCGGCAGAACCCCGACGCCCCCTGCGAGCCTGATCGCGCGTAGACTGGCTGTCGGCTGCTTCGAGATGCTCGATCTCCTGCAGGCGCTTACCCAACTCGCCCCCACTGTTAGACTGCGATGCGAGGATAACGGAAAGTAGAACGCCCAAAATTACAAGAACAATGATGATAGCCATAACGTATACTCGCTCTTCTCCCTACGAGAACCACTCATCACGCACGAAGACACCCATCTCATTGAATTTCTTGAGAATATGTGGACGAATTCCCGTAGCCTTAAAAGCTCCCTTTACCCGTCCCTTAGCATCAAGACCTTCCTGCTGATAAACAAAGATGTCCTGTAAGGTAATGGTACTGCCCTCCATACCAACTACCTCACTAATGCTTACAATCTTACGAGAGCCATCTCTGAACCTTGCCTGTTGAACAACAATGTCAAGGGCTGAACTAATCTGATCTCGAATCGCCTTGACAGGAAGCTCAATACCACCCATAAGAACCATAGTCTCAAGACGCGACATGGCATCGCGCGGAGAGTTGGCATGTACCGTGGTAAGCGAACCCTCATGACCTGTGTTCATAGCCTGAAGCATGTCGAGCGTCTCGGCAGAACGAACCTCGCCTACGATAATGCGGTCAGGACGCATACGCAGAGAGTTCCTCACGAGGTCTCGAATAGAGATACGTCCCCTCCCCTCGGAGTTTGCGGGACGAGCCTCAAGCGTAACAACATCGTTTTGCTCGAGCTGAAGCTCAGCAGCATCCTCAATGGTTACAATTCGCTCTTCGTCAGGAATAAACGCAGATAAAATATTAAGGAGCGTCGTCTTACCGGAGCCAGTACCTCCGGACACGATGACATTAGCCTTCCCTAGAATACACGCCTCAAGAAACGAGGACATTGAGTATGAGAGGGATCCATGCTCCATGAGGTCGGCAATCTGAAGAGGTGCGGAGCTAAAGCGTCGAATCGTGATGGACGGACCCTTGATGGCAACGGGGCGAATGACGTCATTGACACGCGAGCCATCCTCCAGACGTGCGTCAACCAGAGGACTCGCCTCATCGACATGCCTGCCTATTCGAGAGACGATACGATCGAGAATCCTCAGAACATGATCATCGTTTTCGAAGGTCACATTTGTCTTTGCGATACGTCCATCTCGCTCAATATAGACATCCTTCGCACCGTTGACCATAATTTCTGTAATCTTGGGATCTTTCATCAGATCCTCAAGCGGACCAAGACCGATGACCTCATTATGGATCTCCTGTATGAGGACCTCTCTATCGGAGCGCGGGACCTCGGCGGCCTCATCAAAAACGACCTGCCGAATGAGATCATCGAGCTCAGCCTCATGGTCTGCAGCATCTCCAATAGTGGTGTTGATCTCCTCGATGACTTTTGCCTGGAGGCTCCTTCTTAGATCACCATAGCGACTTGTCGTAGCTACTGGCGCAAGCATACCTGCTGAGCTAGCAGCAACACGCCGCGCTGCAGCTTGAGGGCGTGCGACGGAACGAGACTCTCCCCCACTCGTTCCTTGTGACTGCTGTGTCGGGACAGCAGTCTGCACTGTCACCGAAGAGGTGCCTCGTGCACCACGTGCGCGATTTAGACGCTCCTCAAGACTCATTTACTGTCCCTTCTTCTTACCAAAGGATATGTTAAACAGTGGCTTACGCTCTTTTGGCTGCTTTTGCTGACCAGGCATAGGCATACCAGCAGGCATGGCATTCATTGGCATTGCATTCATACCAGCTCCGCTCACCGGCCTTTGTTGCGAGCCGGAAAGCTGGCTCGCCAACATGCCACTAGCCTGCGCGATTCCTGACCTTGGCGCAGCAAGGGAAACCGGTACACCCCTATTGATTGCCGCCGAGGCGAGCTGATAGTCATATGGCATACTGGCCCATACCCGCGTCCCAAAGACCTTTTCGACGTCAGGAATCTTGATTCTTCCCCTCGGATCATAGAAGGTAACCAAGAGACGAATCTTATCTGACTGATTAAGCGAATGCAGCAGGGAGAAGAGCCTCTTCGTATGCCTCAGGACCGAGATGTCTGGCCTTGCACAGACCACGACATAAGTGGACTGCTCGCAGACCGTAATCATAATGTCATCAAAAACTGTACCCGTATCGATGAGGACAAAGTCATAGTAGCTACGTACGGCCGACAAAAGTCTATCGACCTGCGAGCTTCCGATCTTCTCCGCGATCTCTGGACTGCACGGACTGCAGAGGATGTTCACGCCCGAATCGTGAATGGCAACGTATTGGCGGATATCATCAATGGTCGGACTGACGCGCTCCTGAAGTAACTCACCCAAGTTCATGCGCGAGTCGATCCCAAAGAAGATACCCCCATCGCCATATTGTAGATCAAGGTCTATCACGAGCACCTTGTTCCCTTGGCGAGCGAGATCAACCGCCAGGCTTGACATGAACGTAGTGCATCCGATGCCGCCCTTCGCAGACACAAACGAAATATACTTGGTATCTGCGATTGCACTCGACCCTGTGATCGCATCGATACGTCCCGTCTCAATGGACACGGAGCGACGTATGCCATCTACTATCGCCGCATGCGGACTATCCTCTAGGAAGGATCCACTGACTCCACAGGATAGCAACCCTCGCAACTGATCCTCGGTAAGGCCTTGCTTCACTATGGCAATGACAATGACCTTTGGACGCAGCGCGTACACTTGCTGTGCAACACGAAACACCGCATCCGATCCATCGACATAGAGCGCAAGGATCCTCACCCGCAGAGAATCAATGGCGCCTATAACATCGCCTTCTTTTTCTGTACCACCAACAACCCTAAACCCATCCTCTGTTCTAAAGGAGGACATGAGGATTCCCTCACGTTCGGAACTCTGTCCAAAGAGGAAGACATTGATTGCCATCGATCTTACCTACCCCTTCTCTTTAGCTGAAGATCTCGGTCGAGTTGATAGTCGGCAACTGAACAATCTCGTTATCGTTTTGAGAACGAAGTGCCAGATAAATCTCTACATTCTCAAGATTCATAGCAAGTGCGAGCTTCTCACCATCCTGCAGTGAGGAGAGCTGGAATGTTACAGTCGAGTATTCGCTCTTATCAGAACTAGAGGAGGAACTCTGGTCACTAGAGCTTGTGTTACTCGAATCGCTTGACCCATCCTTATTCGCCTTAGGGGCAGGCGTACCTGGGGTACTCTCATATTGCTTCCCTATCGCCAAGATAGGCACATTCTGCAGGACTGTTGAAGCGAGTCCGTGAGAGCTTCCGCCACTACCCTCTTTTCCGCTGTAGACCGCAATGATGTCTACCCTGTTACCTACCCTCAGGAGGTTAGAGACGCCCGTGACCTCATTGACATCCAAGCTCATTGCGCGCTGCCCATCCTTCAAGGTCATAAACAACGGATTGCCACCAGCAATGAGATCTATTCGTGAGATCTGATTCTTGTATACTATCTGCCCCGCTCCAATAGGCGACTGGGCAATTGTGCCCACGACTGCCTCCGGTTTGTCCGCAGTACCGGCGAGATAAGTCCCAGAGGTCACCTCGGTCGTAGTAACCATCTCGGATGTAATGGAGGTATAGGCTGGAATCGCCTGTTTTGCGACAACGATCGTCTGCTTTGCAGGTGCACCACCCCCGCTAAACAGACTCCCCGATATCACAGCATAACCTAATATGGCCACAAGGAGCACACCTGCCACCACAGCGATCAGACGCATCCTCGATGCCCCATCCTCATACGACCCAGACGATGTAAATGGCAAGTTCATACTAGAATCCTATCTTTTACAGAAAAGTGGCCGAACAGCCGTTAAAGACTGTCCGGCCGAATTAATCATTGCCAGTCCACTATACCACAAGCGCTACTTGAGCGCGTTGCCGACCTTCTCGAACTTGTTGTTGACGTTGTTGCCGAGCAGCGTCAGCGCGGCGATGACGATGATCGCGATGAGCGCGAGGATCAGCGCGTACTCGACCAGGCCCTGTCCGCTCTCCTCGTTGCTGAGCCAAG
>ERZ772945.1219-NODE-1219-length-18701-cov-8.472327_pt1 | contig 18701 bp, 15 predicted proteins | sample MGYA00511681_ERZ772945 | MGnify/ENA primary metagenome ERZ772945 (study PRJEB29015, sample SAMEA2737943) | human oral metagenome | biome: human oral; feature: human-associated habitat; material: dental | place: China | collected 2143 ...
GGAGTCCCCGAACGCTTGTTTTTGATAAAAACGCCTCGTCGGGAGTCCCCGAACGTTCGTTTTTGATAAAAATGTCCCGTCGGGAGTCCCCGAACACCTGTTTTTGATAAAAATGCCCCGTCGGGAGTCCCCGAACACTTGTTTTTGCTAAAAATGCCTCGTCGGGAGTCCCCGAACGCTTGTTTTTGATTAAAATGGCCCGTCGGAATTTTCCGAAGCCCTGTTTTTGATTAAAATGGCCCGTCGGGATTTCCCGAAGCCCTGTTTTTGATTAAAATGGCTCATCGGAATTTTCCGAAGCCTTGTTTTTGATTAAAATGGCCCGTCGGAATTTTCCGAAGCCTTGTTTTTAGTAAGAATCGCCTCTCAAGAAGTTGGAAAGCACCAACTCTGTTACGACCTGTTGGGGCTTAAGTGTGTTGAGGAAGTGAGGCGAATGTCCTGCGATGGCGGATATAATATTGCCACAAGATGGCGTGCCGATAAAGCTTATCGCAACTTTTCTCACTGCGCCACGACTGAATTCGCCGGCGGTCGTCCTTAAACTCGTTTCGCCAAGCCCAAAAATCGTGCCGTGCCTTATAGATAGCTTTGAAGTCGGCTACGTTCCCTCGGGTAATGAGCGTCTGCCAAGCTGCCACATAGTCCAGCAGCCAGCGCATGGCCATGACGGGCCAAAGTTGGTTTGATGGGAGATTTTTATAGAGCATGGTGAGGTTATTGCGAAAGTTTAAATAGGTCTTCCGTGCATTGCCTTTGGGCAGCGTTCCGCCTCCAACATGGTAAACCGTGCTGCCGGGCACACACGCTATTTTGCGCCCTTGAATGTTGAGCCGCCAGCAAAGGTCAATCTCTTCGCTGTGGGCAAAGAAGCGTTGGTCCAAACCTCCTGCGCCCCAATAGTCTGTAGCGCGAATGAACAAACAGGCGCCCGTAGCCCAAAATGTGTGAGCAGGCCGGTCGTATTGGCCATGATCGGTTTCCACCGTTTCAAACATGCGCCCACGGCAAAAGGGGTATCCCCACCGATCCATGAAACCGCCGGCTGCACCGGCATATTCGAATTGCGTGGGGTATGCCACCGCGTGCAGTTTGGGTTGGCATGCTGCCACGTCGGGATGATGCTCCATGTAGTCGAGTAGGGGCTGGAGCCAATTCTCGGTTACTTCGACATCTGAATTGAGCAGCACGTAATATTCGCTCTCCACCTGCTGCAATGCGCGATTATACCCCTCGGCAAAGCCTAAGTTTTGATAGAGTTCGATGCAGCGGATGTCGGGATAGTGGGCAGCGAGAAAAGCCATCGAGTCGTCGGTCGAGGCATTATCGGCCACTATGATTTGGGCTTGTTGTAGGGTGTTGCGCACGAGTGCGGGCAGATATCGTTCGAGCATTTTCCGCCCATTCCAATTTAAAATAACAATGGCTACAGTCTCCATTCCTCAACAATATTTTGTGCTCTGAGTGCCGTGTGGTCGTGGTTGAATTCGCCCAACCGGACAGTCATGAGCTGGTTATCATATTCTTCACGCGCCATCGTAGGGGCAAGTTCCACGCGAATGTAATTGTCCGTAAATCCATGCATGGCCTTTCCGCGTGGTGCCTTTTCGAAAAGCACTTGCTTTTCTTGACCAATGAATTGCGCATAGAAGGCTTGTGTTTTCTCATCGCTCAAGGCGAGCAGACGTTTGGTACGGCGTTTCTTTTCTTTTTCGTCCACCACATAAGGAATGTTGAGCGCTTGTGTGCCTGGGCGTTCGCTGTAAGGAAATACATGGAGCTGGGTCACGGGCAGGCTGTTGAGAAAGCCGTAGCAGGCTTCAAAGTATTCTGGACGCTCACCACGGCTACCCACCATCACATCAACGCCGATGAAAGCTTCGGGCATTTGCTGTTTGATGCGCATCACCTTTTCCGCAAAAAGCTTTGTATCATAGCGCCGATGCATAAGCTTGAGCACTTCGTCGCTGCCACTCTGCAAAGGAATATGAAAGTGGGGCATGAACTTTTGGCTGCGACTGCAATAATCAATGAGTGCATCATCAATCAAGTCGGGCTCCAAACTGCTGATGCGATAGCGCTGAATGCCATCTACTTCGTCGAGTGCTTTTACCAAATCAAGGAAGCTTTCATGGGTGGTTTCACCAAAATTGCCAATGTTTACCCCCGTGAGCACAATCTCTTTTCCGCCTTCAGCAGCGGCTTCTTCGGCCTGCCGCACGAGAGAGGCGATAGTAGGATTGCGCGAAAAGCCGCGAGCATAGGGGATAGTGCAGTAGGTGCAAAAGTAGTTGCAGCCGTCTTGCACTTTTAGAAAATAGCGCGTTCGGTTGCCTCGTGAGCACGATGGTTGAAAACTTTTAATATCTTTTGTCTTGACACGGTGGTATTGATGCAGGGCATCGTCATCTTTGTGCAAGAATGCGTTGTTGAGATATTGAATGAGGTTGGCTTTTTCATTCGATCCCAACACCAAATCGACGCCTTGAATTTGGCTCACTTTTTCACTCTCCAACTGCGCATAGCAGCCTGTCACGATGATGAATGCCCCAGGATTCTCGCGCACCATTTTGTGGATGGCTTGTCGACATTTATGGTCGGCCACTTCGGTCACGCTGCAGGTATTGATGAGGCAGATATCAGCCTGCTCATCTTTCTCAGCCGTGAGCACCCCCATGTCAGACAACATCTTGCCGAATGTAGAGGTCTCTGAGAAATTTAGTTTGCAGCCCAGCGTATAGTATTTTGCTTTCTTTCCTTGAAAAGCTGAAGAATCAATCATTTTGTTTGAATAGTTATGGGTGATGTGAATTTATGCATTGGGCGTAGGAAACAGATTCAATTTATTGGCACGAGCTTCCTCAAGTGAAATTGTTTTGGCTTGGCGCTGTTCAAAACGCTGGCGCAACTCATCATATTTCGCGTTTAACTCGCGTTTCAGCCGCTCGCGCGCTTCATCGTTTAGCAAGTGTGCGGCAACCAATGCGTTTTGTGAGGCATCTTTCATCCAAACTACAGGACCGCTATATGCGGGAGCAATCTTTAGTGCCACGTGCAGTTGACTGGTGGTGGCGCCACCAATCATGATAGGAATATGCAGGCCGGCTTTCTCCATTTCTTGCGCCACATGTACCATTTCTTCTAACGAAGGGGTAATCAAACCGCTCAGTCCTATCATGTCGACACGGTGTGCAATGGCTTCGGCCACGATTTGTTCTGCAGGAACCATCACGCCCAAATCAATCACTTCGTAGTTGTTGCAAGCCATCACCACGCCTACAATATTCTTACCAATGTCATGCACGTCGCCCTTGACAGTAGCCAACAAGATTTTGCCTGCCACATAGTTTCCTTCGGCTTTCTCGGCCTCGATGAAAGGTTGTAAAATAGCCACAGCCTGTTTCATGGTGCGAGCAGTCTTTACCACTTGGGGTAAGAACATCTTACCCGCACCAAAGAGTTCTCCTACTTCGTTCATGCCAGCCATCAATGGCCCTTCGATGATGTCCACAGCGTGTGGATATTGTTGGCGCGCTTCGGCCAAATCGACTTCTAAATAATCACTGATTCCTTTTCGCAAGGCATAGGCCAATCGCTGCGCTACGTCTGTTTCTCGCCATGCTTCACGTTGTTCAGCAACAGCCCGAACACCATTTTTTCGTTGTTCTTGCTCTGCTTTCACCCGATTGGCTAAGTCAATCAAGCGTTCGCTGGCCTCTGCATCTTTATTGAGCACCACGTCTTCAATGGTTTTAAGCCAATCTTTGGGCAGGTCAGCGTAAATCATTTTGGTAGCAGGATTAACGATTCCGAAGTCCATTCCTTGCTGGATGGCGTGGTAGAGAAACACGGCATGCATGGCCTCGCGGATATCATTGTTGCCACGGAAAGAGAACGAAAGATTGCTTACACCACCACTGACGTGGGCTCCTGGAAGGTTCTTCTTTATCCAACCGACAGCTTTAATAAAATCTACGGCATAGTTGTTGTGCTCTTCAATACCCGTAGCTATTGATAGAATATTGGGGTCGAAGATGATGTCTTGCGGATTAATACCGACTTTCTCTGTCAGCAAACGATAGGAACGTGCGGCAATTTCAATCTTGCGTTCATAGGATGTAGCTTGTCCCTGCTCGTCGAAACACATCACTACCACGGCGGCACCATAGCGTTTTACATCTCGTGCCTCGCGAAGGAACATCTCTTCACCGTTTTTGAGTGAAATGGAATTCACGATGCTTTTGCCTTGAATGCATTTCAACCCTGCAAGGATTACATCCCATTTGCTGGAATCAATCATAATGGGCACGCGCGACACGTCGGGATCGGAAGCCACCAAGTTTAGGAAGTTCACCATCTCGCTCTTTGCATCTAACAAGCCATCGTCCATGTTGACATCAATCACCATGGCACCATCGGCCACTTGCTTGCGCGCAATGGCGAGTGCTTCGTCATATTGTTTGTTTTCGATGAGACGCAGAAACTTGCGACTGCCAGCAACATTGCATCGCTCTCCCACGTTCACAAAGCGTATATCGGGTGTGAGTTCCAACAGCTCTAAGCCACTCAGCCACATCACATCGGGTTTCGCGTTTATTCGGTGAGGCATTCTGTTTTTGGCTAATTGGGCAAACTTAGCAATGAATTCATCGGTTGTGCCGCAACATCCTCCCACAATGTTCACCAAGCCTTCGTCCAAGTATTCCTCGATTTGTTGTGCCATGCTGTCGGCCGATTCGTCATATTGTCCCAACGAATTGGGCAGGCCGGCATTGGGATAAACCGAGATATAATAGGGAGCTTTGTGGGCTAATGAAGCTAAGAAAGGTTTCATTTGTCGTGCGCCAAACGAGCAGTTCAGTCCCACGGAGAAAATGGGATAGCTACTGAGGCTGCCCAAGAAGCCTTCTAACGTTTGCCCGCTCAGCGTTCGACCAGCTAAATCGCTAATCGTAGCGCTAATCATAATAGGAAGTTCTCTTTTGTATTCGGCCATTATTGCGATAGCTGCATCAATAGCGACCTTTGCATTAAGCGTGTCGAAAATCGTTTCAATGAGAAAGGCATCTACACCGCCATCTAATAATCCTCGTATCTCTTCGGCGTAAGCTTCATATAATTCGTCATACGTGAGGTTGCGTGTGGCTGGACTATTGACATCGGGGCTCATCGAGCAGGTTTTGTTTGTCGGACCAATAGAGCCTGCGACAAAGCGCGGTTTCTCTTCGGTAGCGAATTCCATTGCGGCCATTTTGGCTAAGCGAGCGCCTTCGAGCGCTATTTTATAGCTATCCGCTTCTAAGCCATAATCGGCTTGCGAGATACGTTGTGCTGAGAAAGTGTTGGTTTCAATGATGTCGGCTCCGGCCTTCAGATAGCGGCGGTGCACATCGAGCACCACATCAGGCCGGGTGAGGTTTAGCAAATCGTGATTACCTTTTAACTGCTTTTGCGGGCAGTTTTGGAACAACGTTCCACGATAATCCTCCTCGGAAAGCGCATAAGTTTGGAACATTGTTCCCAAAGCGCCATCGAGGATTAAGATTCTATCCTGAATAACATCTTGTAATTTCTTCATAAATTTAAAAGCATCGTGAACGGATGGGTGTGAAACATTTAATAGTGTTTCATCATACGATCCATTTCTCTTCGGTCTTGCTTTTCGCGCAAGGTCTGCCGTTTGTCAAATTCCTTTTTACCCTTTGCCACGGCAATATTGACTTTGGCTCGTCCGTGCTCGTCGATAAAAAGCAGCGTGGGGACGATGGTAAAGCCTATTTGTGCCGCAGCATCGGCCAAGCGACGCAATTCTTGTTTGGTGAGCAACAATTTTCGGTCGCGTTTCGCTTCATGGTTGCTATACGAACCATAAAAATAGGGGCTGATGTTCATGCCCTTCACCCATAACTCGCCTTTGTAGACCACACAAAACGAATCTACCAGCGAAGCCTTGCCCGCCCGAATGCTCTTGATTTCGGTTCCCGTGAGCACAATGCCCGCAGTGTAGGTGTCGGTGAAAAAATATTCAAACGAAGCTTTCTTATTCCTTATCTGAATGGGGCCGCCTTTGCTGCCACCTTTATTTTGCTTACTCATGTGCTATCACTACAAAATGATCTAAATGATGGTCAACATAACGTGCAATTTGCCGCGTGAAAAGCTCTTCGTTTTCAACAAACTGTTCGTCGAATTCGTCGAACTCGGCAAATTGCTCATACATTGCCATAAACGTTTCGTCATCGCAATCGCGCTCTATCTCGGCGTGGTATTTTGAATAAAGGCGATGCGTTTTGCCTAAGATTTTAAAGAGTTCTTGCAAGCCCCATTCACGAAAGGCCTTGCCTGTGGGGTTGAGGAAGATGAAACCGCCCAAACCATTATGAATGAGCTGCACAAAGCCGCCCTCCATCACTTCTTCGTGCAAATAATGATAGGCCAACAAGGTGATTTGATCGGCGTTGAGTTGCACCATGTTTTCACCATTCAGTTCGCCACCAATAGCATCTAATATGGCCTGCGTGATGGTTGAAACAAACTCGCCATAACCTTTTTCGGCGGCCATCTGCAACACCTTATCATCCATTTTCACCTCTTTCATATCTCTTTTTCTTTTGCTGCAAAAGTAGCAATTTTCAGGCAATAGACAAAACACTTGCTTTGTTTATTGCTTTCTTAATCTTTTTGCGGCAACAGGGTCGTTTGCACGCGAAAAAAAATCCCGTGCCACCGGAGGGTCGCAAGGCTACATTCCTTGTGCATTTGGGTTGGCAGCACAAAATATGTGGGCAAGCCTTTCCCCTTCATGGGTTTTTTATTACTTTTGCAACCATGTTACTCTCCGTCGTCATCCCGTTCTATCAGTCGGCCACCACGCTTCGTCAAAGTGTGGCCTCTGTGCTGGTGCAGCAGGTGGATGAGATGGAAATTATCTTGGTTGATGATGGTGCGCCGGCCGATGCGCGGCAGATTGCCTCTGACATCGTTGCGGGGCATGAGAATGTGCACTGCATCAGCCAGGACAATCAGGGATTGAGCAGTGCTCGAAATGCGGGTGTTGCAGTGGCAAAAGGGCAATATATTACTTTTGTGGATAGCGATGACACCGTGGCGCCCGGCACTTATGCAGCAGCGTTTGCGATGTTGAAGCGGCATCCAGAGATAGCACTTTTAGAGTTTCCCGTCCTTGTGGGCGAGGGGAGTGCGCAAGCGCATCGGTTGGCTTTTGCGCCACGGCTTTACACCGATTGGCGGCATTATTGGCTGCGCACGCGAGCCTATGCTCATGGCTATGCTTGGAATAAAATCTACCGCCGCGAGCAGGTGATGCATTATCCGTTTAAAATGGGTGCAGCATTCGAGGATATCGAATTTTTGATGCGCTTGCTTCCGTCTTGCCCGTGCATCGCCAGCGTGAACGAGGGCTGCTATCACTACCAGCAAAACCCGCATGGTTTGGCGGCCAATGCATCATCTTTTCAGTTAGAAAGTCTGCTGCATTGGCATGTAAACACAATGAAAAAGGTTTGCGACAAAGCCTACTTTGCGTGCATCTTAAATGTGCAATTAGATGTTTATCGGCAAGGCGGTCCCATTCTCTTGCCCCATCGGCCGCCTTTTCGCGGCACGTTTAAACTCTACATTTATTCATTAATCGGAATACAAGGCCTATGCTTCATTCACAAAATCTACAAAACTCTTCTTCCAAACCGTTGGTGAGTTTCATCATTACCACTTGCAACACCGACGCGCGGCAGCTGCGCGCATGTGTTGAAAGCGTTCTTAAACTCTCGTTGAGCCGCAATGACCGTGAGCTGATGGTGATTGATGATGGAAGTCGCGAGCCTGCCATCAATGTGCTGCTCGACTTTTGCGATGAGTTGATTTATGTGCGGCAGCCTAACCAGCGGCTGAGCATGGCGCGTAATCGTGGCATCAGTATGGCGCAGGGCAAATATTTGCAATTTGTTGATGGCGACGACTATTTGTTGCAATCTACCTATGAACATTGCTTGGATTTGGTGCGCTATCATCAGCCCGATTTGGTTTTGTTCCAGCTGTCGACTTCGCCTAAGGTGCCCCTTGCAGATGACTATGAGGGGCCTTGCGCAGGCGTTGAATATATGCAGACGCACAATTTGCGAGGCACAGCTTGTGGCTATCTGTTTAGCAAGCATTTGTTGCATGGCCTTCGTTTCACAACCATGCGGCATTATGCTGAAGATGAAGAGTTCACGGCACAACTTATTTTGCAATCGAAGCATTTGTTTTCCACCTCGGCCAAAGCCTATTTCTATCGGCAACATGCAGCCTCTGCTCTGCATCAAAAGCAGCCTAAAAATAAGCTGCTTCGATTGCAAGACACCGAGGATGTGATTCTTGCGCTATTGGAGAAAAAGAAAACGCTCACGCTTTCTGAACAAAAGGCGTTGGAACGGCGTATCTTGCAACTCACGATGGATTATCTTTATCTCACAGTGCGCCTCACCCATAGCTATGAACGGCTCACAGATGCTTGCGAACGGATGCGCAGATATGGACTTTTTCCGCTGCCTAATAAGCATTACACCAAGAAATATTCGCTTTTCAGAAACCTCATCAATTATAGTTGGGGACGAAAGGTAATCCTTGCAACAATGTTGAAATGAAGATTTTATTATTGGGCGAATATAGCAATGTGCACCACACACTGGCCTTAGGTTTTCGCACTTTGGGGCATCAGGTGGTGCTGGTCTCGAATGGGGATTTCTGGAAAAACTATCCACGCGATGTAGATGTGAGCCGGCATTCTGGGGCTTTGGGTGGCTTGCGACTTTATGCAAAACTTCTGAGATTGTTGCCTCAGTGGCGCGGATTTGACATTGTGCAGCTCATCAATCCCATGTTTTTTGAGTTAAAGGCCGAGCGTCTTTTTTTCTTCTATCGTTATTTGCGCCGCCACAATAGGTGTGTTATCTTGGGCGCATTCGGCATGGATTATTATTGGGTGCACGAGAATATCACGCGCTTTCCGTTGCGCTACAGCGATTTTAATATCGGGAATGCACTTCGCAAGGATGCTGAGGCGCAACGTCATATCGCGGAATGGAGCGGAACGGCGAAAGCTGCACTCAACCAATATATTGCCCAGGATTGCGACTTGATCATAGCAGGACTTTATGAATATTGGGCGTGCTACCAGCCGCTTTACTCTCATAAAACGGTTTTCTGTCCGTTGCCCATTATCCCAAAAGCTGTTCGCCCAGCTCATGTTTCGGGTGCTTTGAAGGCTTTTATCGGCATTAATCAAGCGCGCAGCACTTACAAAGGAACCGACCGAATGTTGCGCGTAGCCGAGCAATTGCAGCGTGATTTTCCGCAGCAATTCAGTCTGCGTGTGGCGCGTGATATGCCTTTTGCACAATATGTGACAGCCATGCAGCAATGCGATTTGCTTTTCGACCAACTTTATAGCTACACACCCGCCATGAATGCCTTAGAGGCCATGAGCTATGGTGTGGTTTGCGTTGGCGGAGGTGAGCCTGAAAGTTATGAGCTATTAGGTGAAAAGTTGTTGCACCCGGTGATCAATGTGCTGCCCGACGAGAAAAATTGCTATCAACAGCTCGTGCCATTTATCCAGCATCCCGAACAACTTAATGCGTTGAAGCAGCAAAGTATAGATTATGTAAAAGCTCACCATGATTATATAAAGGTGGCGCAGCAATATCTTCATTGTTATGAGCAGGCACTCCATAATTAAGATTCTCTATACAACCGATATTCACGGCAGCTTTTTTCCTTATGATTTCATTGAGCGAAAGCTGTGCACAGGCAGTATTGCGCGGGCTGCAAGCTACATCAAAGCCCAACGTGCGCGTTACGGGGAACGGTTGTTGTTGCTTGATGGGGGAGATGTGTTGCAAGGTCAGCCCACCTGTTATTACAGCAATTTCGTGGCACCCGAGCAGCCCAACATGGCAGCGCGCGTGCTCAACGAATTGGGATATGATGCGCAGGCCATAGGCAATCACGACATTGAAACGGGCCATGCGGTTTACGATAAATATATCCGTGAGGCAAACTATGCTGTGTTGGCGGCTAATGTTGTGGATGCACAGACTGGCGAACCTTATTTTAAACCTTACATGCTATTTGTTGTCGATGGCGTGCGCATTGCGGTTATTGGTATGCTCACAGCTGCGATTCCCTATTGGTTACACGAGAGTTTGTGGCAGGGCATGCAGTTTAAAAGCATTGCATCATGTTTGCAAAGATGGGTTCATCATGTGCGCAGATGCGAGCGGGCAGATTTTGTTGTAGGGCTATTTCATTCGGGATATGCGGGTGGAATAGCGGATGCACATTATCCTGAGAATGAAGTGCAGGCCGTTGCACAGCAGACGATGGAAATAGATCTCATCCTCTTCGGGCATGACCACCAGCAAAAGCAGGAAGTAGTTGGTCATGCAGATGGTTCGTTTACCACGCTGCTCAACCCTTCGAGCAATGCTCATCTGATGGCTGAAGCCACGCTTGACATAGAAATTAGTGAAGGGAAAGTGCAGAAAGTTGATTGCACGGCGCAGCTTGTTTCGCTCGAAAAACAACCGCTCGACAATGACTTTATGCAACATTTTGCTGCCGATAAGCAGCAGGTGGAAAGCTATACGCAGCAAGTCGTTGGCCGTACCACCCATGCTTTGCGCACGCGAGACAGCTTCTTCTGTTCGTCACGCTTCAGCGATTTTATTCACGATGTACAGCTGGCTGTCGCTCCGGCCACACTCTCATTCAATGCGCCGCTGAAGTTTGACGCAGTCATTGCACCGGGTGACATTCATGTTTACGACCTGTTTAATCTTTACACTTACGAAAACCAACTGTATGTGTTGCGCTTAACAGGGCAAGAAATCAAGCAATTTCTGGAGTACAGTTACGCCCTTTGGACACAAACGATGCATGAACCTACAGACCATCTCATGCGCATGGAGCAGGGGAGTGATGGGCATTGGCGGTGGCAGAACTTAGCATTTAATTTCGACACGGTGGCCGGCATTGATTATGAAGTCGATGTGCGGCAGCCTATCGGACAGAAAATCAACATCCTTCGGTTGAGTAATGGGGCTCCTTTCATGCTCAATCAAAGCTATCGTGTGGCGATGAACAGCTATCGTGGCAATGGTGGAGGCGAGTTGCTGACACGCGGTGCGGGCATTTCCTTCGAAGAACTTCCACGGCGCATTGTGTGGATGAGTAGTAAAGACCAGCGCCAAATCATTATGGATTACATCCACGCAAAAGGTACAATAGTGCCAGAACCCCACAACAACTGGCAATTTGTGCCCAAAGTGTGGGCTGAACGGGCCATTGCAGCCGATAAACGATTGTTGTTTCCTGGCAGCCATGGGTGATGGTTGAGGGGAGGATAATCCCGTGATTAGAACCATGCTTACGCCAAGCATACAATAAAAAGGCAGCCCAAGCGGACTGCCTTTTGATGTAGATAGCGGCAAAATTGCGTTATTCCGAAATCTTCACTACTTTATAATCGCGTTTGCCCGTAGGCCAAATTCCTTTCACAATCAGCACGGGATCTTGGCTGGTCGACGCACTCTTCACAAGCTCCTGCAAATCGTTGAGGGTCTTGAGGGGCGTGTCGTTGGCATATTGCATGATGAAACCGGTGTCGATGCCACTGTCCTTGATTGCACCTTTACCCACTTTTGTCACTTCCAACCCAACGTTGATGTTGAATTCTTTCTTTTGTTGCTCGGTCACGGGACGGAAACTTGCACCTAACACATCAAGGTCGGCTGTCTTAATCACTTTGGTGTTGCCTTGTGCATTTTTCAATACGACCGACTTGCTGTGCTTGGCCTTGTTGTGCAAGTAGGTGAGATTTACTTGTTCGCCCGGACGTTTCTTCGACAGCAGCTCCTGCAACTCAGACATCTTCGTCACTTTCTTGCCATCAACAGCCACAATTACGTCGCCTTTCTTGATGCCGGCAGCTTCGGCCGAACTGCCTTCAACCACTTCGGCCACATAAACTCCTTCGTTAGTACCCAAGTCAACCTCTTTCTTTTCTTCCTTCTGCGCATTGATGTAGTTCAGCACATCGCCGCCGCGGATGCCCAGCACAGCACGTTGTACGGTGCCATATTGCTTGAGATCTTCCACCACTTTGGTCATGATGGTTGTGGGAATAGCGAAACCGTAGCCACTGTAAGCGCCCGTTTGCGAATAGAGCATGGCATTGATGCCCACCAATTCGCCTTGCGCATTAACCAAGGCACCGCCCGAGTTGCCGGGATTGATGGCCGCATCGGTTTGAATGAAGCTCGAAATCTGCGGACCGTTGCTGCCGTCGCCGCCCATGGAGCGTGCCTTGGCACTCACGATACCTGCTGTGACAGTGGAGCTGAGGTTGTAGGGGTTGCCCACAGCCAGCACCCATTCGCCCACCTTCAGTTTGTCGCTGTCGCCAATGGGAAGCGTGGGCAGGTTCTTGCCGTTGATTTTGATGAGCGCTAAATCGGTCTGCGGATCGGTGCCGATGATGCGTGCCGAATATTCGCGGTTGTCGTTGAGCGTCACGGTGAGCTCGTCGGCACCATTCACCACGTGGTTATTGGTCACGATGTAGCCGTCGCTGCTGATGATGACACCACTGCCCGTAGCCTCCTTTTTAGGTGTCTGCACTTTGCGACGCTGCGAACCTCCGCCTTGATTGGGATTACCAAAGAAGCCGAAGGGATCGAAGAAACCTCCAAAGGGGTCGTCGTCGGCCTCAACGGTTTGCACTTTCGAATTTTGCACAAACTTGATGTGCACCACTGCGGGAAGTGCTTTCTCGGCCGCATAAGTTAAATCGATGGGCTGCCCTTGGGCTACAGCTGCAACCTCGGGTGCTGCATTTGCTTTGATGAATGCACCTGCAGAGAGGCCTAAAGCCGCTACGCACAGGGCGCTGAAAAGATATTTACTATTCATTCTCATAACAATGTAAGTTTAATGTTTCAATATTTTGTTTTGTTTTTATTTGGTTGCAAATATACAACCAAAATCATTTATCAAAGTTGATTTCCTTAAATCTTTATTCGCATTTAACACTTTTCGTTAATGGTTTAACTCATCTTAAACGTAAAAATTATGCTGGTGACGGTCATTGGAGGCCATGCCGCCGCATTTTCGGTCATCGTTGTTGTTGTTGTTATCGTCTTCCCCATTTTCTCCGATGGAGCAGTGCCGATGGTCACTGGTGTTTGGTTACATTCGTGCCAATCGGAGTAAGTGGCAGTAGCGATGAAATTGCAGCTACAATCACTTTTTCTATCCAAGATTTTGCACTTTCGCTAAAAGTTTATACCTTTGCGCCCGATGTTCGTTTTCAAAGCAACAAGAATGAATAGAATAGCAACAAAATATAGTGTAAGTTTTAACATCTTTTATTTGGCAGAACCAAATAAAAGTGTAACACACACACACACACACACACACACACACACACACATTCTAACAACGGTCTAAGTCTCTGTACTAAGGCGATAGCGGTGCGCCCGGCGCGGGTGTCGGTCCGCCGTTTCAAGCATCTGCAAGGAGCTTTCAAAGCTCTTTGCAGATGCTTTTTCGTGTGTGTGTAACTGAACTTGTAAAGCAAGAAATCAATAGTAGTAAATATAATCATTTAAACAAAACAAAAAATGAAGAAAAAAATGTATGAAACGCCTGCATGTACGGTCATTCCGTTGGCGACCGAGTATGCGTTATTAACGAAAAGCCCCGTGGCACATCCCGGTGGCGGTGGTGGTGGACACATAACGATTACGCCAGCAACACCCGATCAGAGTTCTGATCCTGATGATGACGTACTTGATGAAGATTAATAACCCCATAAAACAGACTCAAATGCAAAAAGATAACATCCTCTCCCTAATGAAATCGCACACTTATATAGTTTGCGGGATAGCTTTGGCGGCATCGCTATTTACCGTTGCTTGTACCGACGACGACATCGTTTCACCCAACAAACAACAACGCGATGCAGAAGCTGTGCATTTCAATATTATCGATGGGCAGCAAAAGGCTTTGGCACAACGTGCCAATGGACTTACGCGTGGCATTACACCACAATCCCTTCCAGCTTCAACTTTTGAAACCCACCAGTTGGAAGTGCAAAGCAATGTTCCACTTGCTGATGCCTGCTTGGAAGAGACTACCATTGAGGGTTTTATGCCAGTGAAGGCCGATGCCAAAACGCGTGGCGACCTGACTACCACATTAGCACAAAACTTTTCTTCGTCAGGCTATCGTGGTATCTCAACTATCAGCACTACGCCTAACTGGTTTTACAATGAAGCTACACAAAGTGATGGTAACTTAGTTAATGAGTTTCGGTGGAACCAACTCATGCCTCATGCTCGCTTTTATGCAGTCTATCCTCAAGTCACGAGTGGTTATTATTATATAACGCTTTCGCCCAACACCTATTCGGGCACACCATTCGTCGACTTCACCGTAGAGACCGATGTGCGTAATCAAAAAGATTTGATGACCGCTTGCTCAGGCGATGTCGTTTATAGTACACCAGGCACTGCACCCACAACAAATCTAAATTTCCATCATGCGCTCACGGCTATTACCTTTGCCGTAGGTGAAAATCTCTCACTCAACAAGACGATTAACTACGTGCAATTACAAAATGTATTAGTCAGAGCAAAATATACTCTGCCTACCACTTATGGCACAGCTGGCACATGGGACTTAAGCGGGCCGACTTACCGTTCTACTGTGACGCTCTCTGGCTTATCCGTTAGCACAAATCAGGCCAGGAACACAACCATCATCGGCAATAATGGCGACAACTTCACGTTTATGATGATTCCACAGCCCATACAAGGCAAGAATATCAAAGCTGTGATTTATTGTACCGATGGCACTACCATTACTTCAACCCTAAAAGGTGATGATTGGAAGCCTGGCACTACTCGTGAATATAAACTCACGCAGAAGAAATCCAATCGCTACCACATCACCGCAACAAGTCCCGCTACGATGGTTGCTTATAATGGAACACTGTCAGATGCCTATACTGTGCGTAGCTGGCGAGAGGATTTCGATCCTGTGACTAACAGCATCGTTCAATCTCCCATGGCATGGAAAGTGGTAAAATATGAAGAGAGTGCTGATGATGGTGCTACATGGACTGATTTAGGTACAACGAAACCAGCTTGGCTTACCTCGTTATCAAAAGATGAAGGCTTGGGGGGAACCGCAGGTGAGCAGGGAACGGCTACATTAAAAGTTGGAATTATCGATAATCTCATAGCCTACAATAAAGTTCTCAAAGATGCTACGCCCAAAGGCACAGCTACTAATCCATTCAATTTGGCTAATCCCACTAATGGCGCAACAAGTAGTGAGATTACCGAAAGCGCCAACAGCTATCTTATTTCCGCTCCTGGCTACTATCGCATCCCGTTAGTTTATGGTAATGCCATTAAAAATGGGCAAACAAATACAAATTCATTTCATACGGCCAATACTGTTGCCTATGTTTTGAGAGATTTCTTAGACCATGCCAATCGTCCTATCCATCATGCTATCATCAGAGAACAAAACAGTGGGAATAGGGCTACACAAGCTGCCGTAGTTTGGCAGGATCAGCCCAATTTAATCAAAAATGCTTCGCTCCATATAAACGATTATCCTGTACAAATTGATGGAACGACGAAAAATGTAGACTTCGTAGAATTTGAGGTAACTAAAAATGACATCCGTAATGGCAATGCAGTCATTGCTGTGAAAGATGCCGGTGGCACCATCCTTTGGTCATGGCATCTGTGGTTCGACCACGCCGATGCATTAGATAAGATTCCGGTTAAAAATCAAGACGGTGTTATTTATAAATTCACGCGCAACACATTAGGTTATGCCCATTTAAGAGATGAAGGAACAAGCTACACGAAACGTCGGCAAATAAAAATAACGGTGGCTCAGCAGGGAGGAAGCAATCAAACGAAAGAAACAGCACAATTCATCATCACGCAAGATAAAAAAGACAGGATACAAGAGGACATCTCTACCCTCTATCAGTTTGGGCGTAAAGATGCTTTACCTGGTACCGATACTTTCTATGATGGTAACAGCAGCATACCCAGTACTACAGCTTTCACCCTTGTGGGGGGCCGCCAAGCTATCGGTACCACAATTCAAAATCCTGGTGTGATGTATCCTGTCGGAGATATGAATCAGCAGGATCCTTACAATGCTGACTATTGCAACCCTTGGTCGGCTAATAATACTAAAAAGTATTGGGATGAGAGTTGGAACAATGCCCCTGTCGTTAAAACCATCTATGACCCTTGCCCTGCAGGTTTTAGCATGCCCGCTCCGAAGGCGTTTGCCGGCTTTACTACAACGGGTCAAGAGAGCCAAAATCCAAGCGAATTCAACGTAGAGGGTGCCTTTAATAAGGGATGGAACTTCAAAACGGGCATCGGAACCTCTACTATCTTTTTCCCTGCTTTGGGACATCGTTGGAATGTCAATGGCAGATTGCAACTTGTGGGTACGACAGGTTTTTATTGGTCGGCGCTTCCGGATGCTTATCACAGTCAGAGTTACCGCTTATGCTTCGATGATAGAATCATAAGTACACGGTGGAGTGGCTACCGGTCAAGTGGTTTTAGTATCCGCCCGGTAGCCGACAATTAAACGAGGGATGATGTTGATGTGGAATCATGCTAATGTGGAAATGGCTGTCCGGAGGTTCGGACAGCCGTTCCTCGAACAGGGTGGAGCTGTAACGTATTCCGGTCAGGCGTTCCCCGAACAGGATGGAGCTAACCCGTGTTCCCGACAGTCGTTCCCCAAACAGGATGGAGCTGTAACGTGTTCCGGACAGGCATTCCCCAAACAGGATGGAGCTGTACCGTGTTTCGGACAGTCGTTCCCCAAACGGGATAGAGCTGTCCCGTATTCCGGACGGTCGTTCCCCGAACGGGATGGCGCTAACCCGTATTCCGGCCAGGCGCTTCCCAAACGGGATGGAGCTGTAACGTGTTCCGGACAGCCATTCCCTGAATGGGATGGAACTAACCCGTATTCCGGACAGGCATTCCCCAAACAGGATGGAGCTGTAACGTGTTCCGGACAGGCGTTCCCCAAAGAAGAACCTATGGGCCGAGGGTGGTTCGGCCTTCATTCATAACCAAAAAAATTAATCACGATGAAGAAAATCAAAGGTTTTGACTTGCGAGGCCTGAACAACGGCGCGCATTTTCAATTTATGAAAGCGGTGACCGAGCAGTTGGCCACGGAAACGGAAATCAACAAAAATGCGGTGGCCAAAGCGGCTGTCGAGGCATTGGCGGCGAAGTTTAAGGCGGAAGACGAATGTCTGGCGATTTCGCAGAAAAATGCGGAGAGCGATGCCATCGCCGAGAACGATGCGTTGCGCGACGCCCTGTTCATGGGCTACAAAAAGGCGGTGGGGAGCTACGTCAAGTTTCCCGTGGCCGAGAAGGCTAAGGCCTCGAAAACGCTGCTGCAGCGCATCAAGGATTACAAGATTGACCCCGACATGCAGTTGGAGCGCGAGACGGGGCTCATCACCAACTTGGTGGCCGACTGCGAAGGCAAGGATGCGGCGGCAGTGGCGCTGCTGAACCTGACGGACTATGTGGCGCAGCTCAAAGCGGCCAACGCGAAGGTGGAGTCGCTCATCAAGGCGCGCAGCATGGCCAAGGCTCCGCAGGTGGCTGGGGCGCTGAAACAGGCGCGGCGTGCGTCGGACGAGGCCTATCGGCGTGTGGTCGAGGTGATCAACGCATTGGTATCGTTGGGCATGGCCGAGGGCTTCGACACGTTTATCCTCTACCTCAACGAAACCATCACGCGTTATGAACAGGAGGTGCTGCCGAAGAAAAAGCCTTCGGACGATAAGAAGCCGGGGGATGGTAAACCGGGTGATGGTAAGCCGGGCGATGGGAAGAAACCGGGCGATGGCGGCAAGACACCCGATGGCAAGAAGCCGGGCGATGATGCAGCAAAGCCGGGCGACGGTGGCGACGGTAAAGATAAGCCGGGCGATGGCAAGGATAAGCCGAGCGGCAAAGGTCAGGGTGATGCCACAATCACACCAAAGAAATAGCTTGCTTTAAAACAAAGGGGCATCATCTCGATGCTAATTTGCATACACAATTTGTTTTAAAGAATGGGGGCGGGAGTGCGCGATGCATTTCCGCCCCCCGATGTGTGTGGGGGAGGGCATAAAAAAGCAATGTGGTGGAAAAAGTACAATCCCGATGGGGTAATGGCACACCGCGTGGTTTGGTGGAGTTTGGTAGGGGCGGTGCCTGTGTGCCCGTCCGTGTCGCCCTGCAGGGGCGCATTTTCCGTTAAATCCTCGTGTGTAAATGGATGTGGGGAAATCAAGCCTGTAGGGCTTGTACTTTTGTCAGCCCAGGGTTGCCGACGATAGGAGGCTACCCTGGGAAAGTCGTGGAGGGGAACCTATGCCATCGGCATTGTACTTTTTAAAATCAATTTGCATGCGGGAGATCATTCATTCGCCGCGTGTGGTAATGATGTGCGATGAGAAAAAGTACAACCCCCAAGGGGGTAGCCTCCTCGCTTGCATTGTTACCCAGGGTAGGCTGCGTTGCACTTGCCAACCCTGCGCTATCGAAAGTATAACCCCGATGGGGTAATGGCACACC
>ERZ772945.1224-NODE-1224-length-18645-cov-16.699247_pt1 | contig 18645 bp, 16 predicted proteins | sample MGYA00511681_ERZ772945 | MGnify/ENA primary metagenome ERZ772945 (study PRJEB29015, sample SAMEA2737943) | human oral metagenome | biome: human oral; feature: human-associated habitat; material: dental | place: China | collected 2143 ...
GTGCGCAGCATCTCCTACCTCACCGACGACGCCGAGGAGGCCCAGGACCACTAGACCCCGCTACGGGAGTGCCGGGGGCGGTCGGCGTGGCGCGGACAGGGTCTTGCGGGTTGGCGCGGATTGTGGGCTCATCTTGTGACACCGGCGGAGGTCTCTGGCCGGGAGTAGACATCGCGACCCGCCATGGCCTCGTGCGGGTGGGGCGGCCGAGGCCGCTGGCGAGGCGTTCCGGCGGGGGCGGGTCTGTGGTGAGCGCCTGCTACGGGCTCTGATCAACGGGACGCCCCGAGCGGGCCCCAGGCGGCAAGACCGCCGCGCCACCACCCCGCACTCCCGACAACCGGGTCAGGAACCGCCAGGGCAAGGGGATCCCGCGGCGGAAGACCGCCGGCCTTCAGATGCTCTTGCCCACCGCGGCCCCGGGCGCTGTGGAACGCGGCTTCAGCCGTCTCGGGCACCATCGCGGTCTCGCCGCATGCGGCGTCCCGCTCGCCGTCCGGTACCGGGCCGCCGCACGCTGCCGCACGCAGCGCCGGCACTGGCCACTGGCTCAGACGACTTCCACAGCAGGGCCTGGGGCGGTTCTGGCGCGTGGTGGTGCGGCCGGTTGGCGGCCGTGAGCTCATGGTCGGTCGGGGCCGACCGGGAGGCCGCTCGGGCGGGGACGCACATGGGAGAGGAGGGCCTTCGTGGGGCGAATACGGTATTTCGTTGGGATTCTGAGGATCCTAGCGGATCATCAAGACCGGGTGACGCGCTCCCATGTGCGCACAGGGGGTCTGCGCACATGGGAGCGCGTCAGCTCATCCTGACGGACACTCAAAAACCGCGGAATCACGCGGAATACTCGCGTTCGTCCCGGCGAGTTCCTCCTCTCCCATGTGCAACCCCCTCCTCGGGCCAGGCCAACGCACACGCTGCCGGCGCCGACACCAACGACTTCCACAACAGGATCTAAGGTACGACCGCGCCAGGGGCGACGGGGCCCTCTCGGCTCGTCACCGGCCCTGCGGGCTCGTGCGACCGGCCCCGCCCGGCTCGCGTCGAAACGCAGACCTCGGGTCCCCACCTATGGGGCGGGTGCGGAGGCGGGCCGCACACGGCAGAGCGGCCGCCCGCCCCTTTGAACCGATCTCGACGCGGATTACGACCGATCTCGGTGCGGAAGTGAACCGATCTCGGCGAGAAGGGGGCGGTCCCGGGACCAGCGGCCCCGGGACCGGGGGATCAGCCGCCGAACCACTCGCTGACACGCGCCACGATCGCCTTGTCGAAGGCGTCATCGGAGTGGTGACGGGCGATCCAGGCCGAGAATGAACCACCCGCGGCCTCATCCATCTGCCTGCGGCAGGCCTCCGGCTCCCTCAGCGCCCGGGTGAGCATCGTCGCCGCCTCCCCGAGGTCGCGGTAGATGAAGGGGTAGGACGGTGGAACGAGGGCGCGCGCCCAGTCCCGGTCGGGCAGGATGCCGATCACGCCCGCGCCCAGCGCCTCCACATAGAGCAGGCCGTAGGACACCTTGTCCGCGGTGGCCAGGAAGGCGGTCGTTCGTGCCAGTGCCTCCCAGTAGGACTGCCTGGTGGCGGTCAGCGGCCCCATCCACACCCAGTCCCGCTGGGAGATGCTCATAGCGGCCTCCGAGACGAGGCTGTCCTCCTGCAGCCGCATCTCAACCTTGAGCGGAACCGCCTTGCGCACCTGCTCGATGACCCGGAAGAACTGCTCCGGGTGCTTCCCTCGGGTGAGGTAGATCGACGGGTACAGGACGATCGGCACATCCGAGTAGGCGCGCGGCTGGATGTGGTCGAGCCGGAATCCGAGGTTCACCCACGCGAGCGTGGACTTCTCGTAGAGGTGCTGCGCCGTCCACTTCGCCACGAGCTCGCGCACCTCGTTGGCGGTGCGCTGAGAGTCCGCGAACGTCGGGAACAGGGCGCACGACAGCGCGAGCGTCGCCATGTGGACCTTCGGGGCGTTCGACGGCACGGGGCGCCAGACGAAGTTCATGATCCGGGGCTCCGCCACCGTTCCCGGTGCCGTGCCGGGCGCGTGGGAGAGCACCTGCCAGATATGGGGGGAGTCCGCTGCGTCCATGTTGATGACCACGAGATCCGTCGGATCGAGTCCCTCCAGGGGAACGACGTCGAAGTCCTCGCTCTGCCGGGGGACGGGGGCGATGACGGTCGACTCCGGGAAGATCCTCAGCAGCCGCCGCACCAGGGTGTCGCCGGCCTCGTGGCCCGCGACACGGCCGGCGGACGAGATGTCGATGTCGTCGTACTTAATGGCGATTCTCATGACCGTACCTCCACGGGTTCTTCAGTCCTTCACAAGGATCTCATCAAGGTCGTCGTCATTGCTCGTGCGGGCGGGGATTCTCATGCTGTAGAAGGATCGATGGATGAAGAAGAGGGACACGAGGAAGAAGGCTGCCGCCAGGACGTGCACCAGGGTCCCCAGTCCCTGTGCGGTCAGGCTGACGGCGAGCTCGACGGCGAGCAGCCCGAAGAGAGTCGTGAACTTGATGATGGGGTTCAGCGCGACCGACGAGGTGTCCTTGAAGGGGTCGCCGACGGTGTCGCCGACGATCGAGGCGTCGTGCAGAGCGGTGCCCTTCATGTGCAGGTCGACCTCGACAACCTTCTTCGCGTTGTCCCACGCGCCCCCGGCGTTCGCCATGTAGATCGCCTGGTACAGGCCGAACACCGCGATCGACACCAGGTAGCCGATGAAGAAGAAGGGCTCGACGAAGGCCAAGGACAGCGTCGCGAAGAAGACCGCGAGGAAGATCGTGAGCATCCCCTGCTGGGCGTACTGGGTGCAGATGTCGACGACCCGCTTGGAGTCCTCCACGGAGGCGCGCTCGGCCCCCTTGTCCAGGTGGATCGACTCCTTGATGAAGGCGACGGCCCGGTTGGCGCCCGTGGTCACCGCCTGGATGGACGCTCCGGAGAACCAGAAGACCACGGCCCCGCCGGTGATCAGGCCCAGGAGGAAGGGCGCGTGCATGAGGGAGAGGTTCTCGATGCCCCTGGTCAGGTGGTCGGTCAGTCCGATGATGATCGAGAAGATCATGGTGGTGGCGCCCACGACGGCGGTTCCGATGAGGACGGGCTTCGCCGTCGCCTTGAAGGTGTTGCCGGCGCCGTCGTTGTCCTCCAGGAGGAACTTGGCCCTCTCCCAGCGAGGGGCGAGGTCGAAGTCGCGCCGCAGCTCGGCGTCGATGCCGTCGAGCTCCTCGATGCGCGAGAGCTCGTAGACGCTCTGGGCGTTGTCGGTGACCGGACCGTAGGAGTCGACGGCGATGGTCACCGGCCCCATGCCCAGGAACCCGAAGGCGACCAGGCCGAAGGCGAAGACGGCCGGCGCCACCATGATCTCCTCCAGCTCTGAGCCGGACAGGAGGAAGGCGCCACCCATGAGCCCGACCACGGTGATGCCGAGCCAGAAGGCGGAGAAGTTGCCCGCCACGACGCCGGAGAGGATGTTGAGGCTGGCGCCGCCCTGACGCGAGGACTTGACGGTCTCGCGGACGTGCTGGGACCCGGTGGAGGTGAAGACCTTGACCAGCTCGGGGATGAGCGCCCCGGCCAGGGTCCCGCAGGTGATGATCGTGGCCAGGCGCAGCCACAGCCCGGTGCCCTGCCCGGCCAGGACGAGCCAGGTGGCCAGGTAGGTCAGTGCGATGCACAGGGCGCTGGTGAGCCACACCAGGGTGGTCAGCGGGGTCTCGAAGTTCATCCTCTCGGCGTCCCCGAAGCGCGCTCGGCACCAAGCCGCGTTGATCCCGTAGGCGGCCCAGGCCGCCAGGATCATGGCCGCGCGCACCGTGAAGATCCACACCAGCAGCAGCGCCTGGAGCCGGGCGTCCGAGACGGCCAGCAGGACGAAGGTGACCAGGGCGACGCCGGTGACGCCGTAGGTCTCGAAGCCGTCGGCACTGGGGCCCACAGAGTCGCCGGCGTTGTCTCCGGTGCAGTCCGCGATGACGCCGGGGTTGCGGGGGTCGTCCTCGTCGATCTTGAAGACGATCTTCATCAGGTCGGCGCCGATGTCGGCGATCTTGGTGAAGATGCCGCCCGCGATGCGCAGGGCCGAGGCCCCCAGGGACTCGCCGATGGCGAAGCCGATGAAGCAGGCGCCGGCCACGTCCGGGGGCAGGAACAGGAGGATCACGAGCATCATGAGCAGCTCGAGGCTGATGAGCACCATGCCGATGCTCATGCCCGACCGCAGCGGGATCCTGTGCACCTCGTGCGGCTTGCCGCGCAGGGAGGCGAAGGCGGTCCGCGCGTTCGCGAAGGTGTTGACCCGGATCCCGAACCACGCCACGCAGTAGGAGCCGCCCATCCCGAGTAGGGAGAAGAGCACGACGATACCGACCTTGGCCCACCCGAAGCCGACCAGCGCCTTGTAGTAGACAACGATGACCGCGGTGATGAACGCCCACAGGATTATGAGGAAGCGCCCCTGCCGCACCAGATAGGCCTGACAGGTGGAGTAGATGATCTCGGCGATCTCCCGCATCGAGGAGTGCACGGGGGCCCTGCTCAGGCGCAGGAAGGTGACCGTGCCGAAACCGAGGCCGAGCAGACAGACGCCGATGCCCGCCAGGAGCAGGGCCCGTCCGCTCAGGCCCGGGGCCACGAGGACGCCGGACAGGTCGGGGAGTACGAGGTTGGCCTCCCCTCCGCCGACGTCGGCGCCGTCCTCAGTACTGAGGAGGCTCGCTGTCAGAGGAGAGAGACAGCACGAAAGGAACATGAATCATCGCCTGTTCGTCCGCTGTGTTGGGATTGCCGCTGGGCGGTGCGAGTCTAGCGACTGCGGGGAGGGCCGGCCAAGGCGGCGGGGCCGGCCGAGTGCAGTCTCGGGTGCACGAGTTGAGAGCGCAGGTCGCGGCCAGGAGGCAGACGGCGATGATGATCGGAGCGGTGCGGCTGAGAGCGCTGAGAGGTCTTGCCCCGTCAGGGGCTGAACGACAGTGGTCTATCCTGGGGCGCATGAGTACCAGGTCCCCGACCTCCAGACGTGCGGGCCTGAATCGGGGGGCAGTTCTCGACCAGGCGGTGCGCCTGTCCCGGGAGCACGGGGTGGAGGGCTGGTCAATGCGCGACATCGCGCGCTCGCTGGACGTGGTGCCCTCCGTGATCTATCACTACTTCCCGCAGAAGGACGACCTGTGCGACGCCGTCGTGGAGGAGGTCTGCTCGTCGGTCGAGCTCCCCGGCGCCGACCTGGATTGGAAGGAGTGGTTCACCGAGCTGCTCACGGCCTACCGTCCAGTGTTCCTGCGCTACCCTGGCGTCACCGACCGGCTGGCCATGGGCAGAATCACCGAGTCCTTCCTGCCCGTTATCGACATGGCGATGGCCAAGCTGGCCGACGCCGGCTTCGGCGCTCTGGCGCCGTTGGCCTACGCAATGATCTTCAACGTGACGGTCTCCACAATCGGCATGCGCGATATGCGGACGCACAGCACCAGGGGCGGTGGACGTGCCTACGACATGTCCGCCATGGTCAGACGGCTCGGCGCGATGACAGCAAGGTCCGAGGGGCTCGGTGTCATGGTCAGGAACTTCTTCGTACCGCTGACCGACGAGGAGCAGAAGAACCGCATCAGCGAGGAGTACTTCGAGCTCATCATCGCCTCGCTGCTCGACGGCGTCGAGCACGTCCTGCTGCCCCGTGCCGCGGCCCGATCCGACGACGGCGGCTCCTGAGCGCCTCCAAAGGCGCGGCAGGGCGGGGGAGCGGCGGTCCCCCTCCGCAATGAGGTCGCGGGGCCACTCAAATGACGGGAACCGCGAGCGAGACGGCTGCTCGCGCGTACCGCCGTCGCGTCCTCGGGGAGGCGCCGATGAGGACGACTCGCGCAGCCGCGCGAGCAGTCGGCAGATCGGCTAGGGAGTCCGTCACGAACTCCGCCGCCTCAATGGGCACGCCCTGCTCGCGGAGCGCCTCCGCCTTGCGCGTCCCGACCCGGTGGTCGGCGAACTCCATTCCGGACGGGGTCTCGATCAGGATGGAGGCGGAGAGCAGGTCGTAGGGGATGCCGGCGGCGGCGAGCAGGGCCTCTGCAAGACGCCGCTCCGTGGCGGTGGCAATGACGATTCGCGCGCCCTCGGCATGCTGCCGACGTATCCGCTGCACGGCTTCATCGCGCACCCAGGAGGGGCTGGCGCCGATTCGGCGTCCGCCGGACCTACGTCCTGGCGGACTCCACCAAGTTCGGCGTGGTGGGCAGTTTCGAGGTCGGCACATGGCACGACCTGACCGGGCTCATCGCGGACAGGGTCCCGCCGGACGGCATTGCGGCCGCTGCCCGACGGGCCGGGAGTGAGTTGGTCGTGGCGTCGCCGCGTGAGTGATCACGGTTCTTGGTCGCCGAGGTCCAGGATCGCCCCGGCGGCGGCGCGCACGACGTCGTCGAGCCAGTCGGGGACAGGGGTTCCCTCGGCCAGGCGGGGGCGGACCAGTCCGTAGGGCACCGCCTGGCAGGCGGCCGTGACCAGCTCCATGCGGCGCGGCGTGACCCGCCCGTAGCGCCTGGCCACCAGCGCGCGGGTGACGGAGAGGTAGTCGTCGTTGATGTGGAGCGCCTCCTCGCGGACCGCCTCCGGCCCGGTCCGTGCCAGCGCGGGCTGGCGCCACAGGGTCATGGCGAGCGCCTCCTCGCGGTTGTCCCGGCTGTAGCTCACGACGTAGACGGCACTCTCCACCAGGGCGCGGCCGGCGTCCTCCTGCGCGGCGAGCTTGAGCAGGCCGGCATGGAAGCGCCTGATGGAGCGCAGCCACAGGCGTGCGAAGAGCTCGTCGCGGGAGCTGAAGCGGTGGTAGATGGAGCCCGTCGTCACCCCGGTGGCCTGGGAGATGTCGGCGACGGAGGCCTGTCGGCCGTGGAGCGCGACGGCGTGCAGAGCGCCGTCGAGAATATCGTCTGCCGTGTACTTCGAGGGTCTTGCCACACGGCGACCGTATGCCCGGCGCGGCCGCATGCGGAATAGATGATCTCTTCTAGAAAGCGGACCCGGCCGGCCGAGACCTTTCCCGGCACCCTGCGCCTACGACCGTCCCGAGCCTCAGCCCAGCGCGCCCACGAAGCCTCCGAGCCGCCTGATGCCCTCGGCGAGCTCCTCGCGCGATGCGGCGTAGGACAGGCGCACGTGCGTGTCGGCCATGGCGGGACCGAAGTCGACCCCCGGGGTCAGGGCGACGTGCGCCTCCTCCAGGGCCCGCGAGCAGAAGGTCATCGAGTCCAGCCCTGTGCCCGAGACGTCGAAGTACACGTAGAAGGCGCCGTCGGGCTCCGCCGGCACCGGCAGCCCGATCTCCTTCAGGCCTTCCAGGACGATCCGGCGTCGTGCCTTCAGCTCGACCCGGCGCGCCTCGCAGGAGGCGAGTGCCTCGGGGGTGAAGCAGGCCAGCGCCGCCATCTGAGTGGGCGTGGAGGCGCACAGGAAGAAGTTGACGGCCAGGTTGTCGGCAGCGTCCAGCAGCTCCTCGGGCAGCACCAGCCAGCCCAGGCGCCAGCCCGTCATGCCGAAGTACTTCGAGAAGCTGGAGACGATAATGGCCTGCGGGTCGGTCTCCAGCGCCGTGCGGGCCGCGCCGCCCTCGACGTCGGGGTCGGCCAGCGACAGGTAGATCTCGTCGACGATCCGCCACGCGTCGCGGGCCCGCGCCCTGACGCAGATGCGGGCCAGCTCGTCGAAGGGGATGGTCGTGCCCGTCGGGTTCGACGGCGTGGCGAGCATGACGGCACTCGTGGTCGGGGTCCAGGCCGCCGTCATCGCCTCGACGTCGAGCTGGTAGCGGCTGGACGCGCTCGTGGGGGCCAGGACCACCCGGCCTCCGAAGGCCTCGACGAGCTCGCGGTTGCAGGGGTAGCACGGGTCGGCCATGACGACGTCGTCGCCGGGCTCAGTGGTCAGGGCCGTGGCCAGCAGCAGGCCCGCCGAGGCCCCGGCCGTGATGAGGATCCTGCGGGGATCCACGCTCACCCCGTGCCGCGAGGCGTACAGCTCGGAGAGGGCCTCGCGCAGCGCCGGCAGTCCCGCAGCGGGCGTGTAGGGCAGCGGGCGTCCGTCCATGGTGGCGCGCATGGCCTCGTGAACCCCGGGCGGGGCGCCGAAGTCCGGCTCTCCCAGGCTCAGCTTGGCCACATGGCGGCCCGCGGCCTCGATCTGGCGTGCGCGTGCGCCGATGGACATCGCGTGGAAGGGCTGGGCGTTGCGGGCGCGCTGAGCGAGCTTCATGGACACTCCTGTGCGGACGGGGACGCCCCGTGGCGGGGCTCTCACCCACAGGGTAGGACGACGACGGCCTTGTGTCCGCCACATCGGGGGAGATGCTGAGGCTCCTGGTGCGGTAGGGTTCGGGCGTCGGAGCGAGCGGGGCCCACCGTCCGGTTCCGGCGGGCCCCCATAGCTCAGCGGTTAGAGCAGCGAGCTTATACCTCGTGCGTGCCTGATAAGCACATGGTCCTGGGTTCGAATCCCAGTGGGGGTACCACGGTGCCGTCGCGCGGCCCGGCGTCATGAGACGGTTGTGGTCGCGGCGCGGTCTTGTACGGTCCGCAGCCGAAGCTGTGTGCGGCGGGCAGGCGCTTGCACTCGCCTCGCCATTTAGATCCGGAGCCGCCCATGGCCTGCTGCTCCCTGCAGACGCCCGTCGCGAAAGCGGTGCGCGTCGACGCAGGACTCGAGAATATTGCCATCAAGCACTGCCGGGTCGCCACCGGCCTCCAGGTAGGGCTCGATAATCCTGTCGAGGAGCTCGCCCTCGAATATCTCGGTGCTGCTGTGGGCGAGAAATCCCTTGGATATCAGCGACCTGACATATGTCAGGAGGTCCTCGGCGCAGCGCGTGAGGTAGTCGTGCTCATCCTGGTCACCACGGCAGTCCCTCTTGAAGGTGCTGCCTTCGAGGTCGTAGGTGACATAGCCGTCGTCCGGGGCGTCGAGGGCGGTGCCGATGTTCTTCAGCTGTAGATCGCCGTGTGTCAGGTGCCGATGCATCCGCGCGATATGACGGCTCGTGCTCTCCAGCGTCAGTGCGATGCGCCCGAGGTAGGCGTTTTCGACGACATACCCGTTCCAGTCCCCGGAGCCTCCCCAGTCGGTGGTGGTCAAAGGATCCAGGCCGGGCATCGTGGTCGTCACCAGAAAGGCGCCGTCGACGCCGGGCGCGTCTATCATCTCATCGAACGCCGGTATCAGCGCTGTTAACCCATACCCCCGGGCTCGTTGCAGCGCCTCGAGCTCTCGCTGTCCCTTCTCCGGGGCGCGGTGAATCTTGACCGCCACGGATATGTTCCTCATGGCGTCGCTCAGGAAGAAGACGCCATGGGCGCTGTCGCCGATGGCGAGCTGGTCGACGGGGTCCTCGGTCAGCCGGCACCTGAGCCTGAGCGACAGCTCGCGAGCGGCCAGCCGGCGCTCCCTCATGGTTGCCCTGCCCGTTGCCGGAGATGACAGGAACGTGGAAGATCTCAAGGCGGCGCCTCCTGCCGCAGGGTGCCGGTCGTTTCATCGAGCGCCCCCCGCGAGCGCATCTATCTTCTGTCTGTAGGTCGTTGCTGTTGTAATGGTCTGCCGTTCGCCCTCAAGGGCCTGCTCAACAATGATGGCGGCAGGACGCACCCCTTGGTTACCGTGTTTGGCGTCGACGCGCGGCCGGGCCTTCAGGGCCATCGGTACGACCTCCGCTCTACGATTGGTCCTGTCGATGACGACTCCGGTCAGGGACGGGATCTCAATTGCGTAACCGGTTTCGCGCTGTGCCCGATCGGCGTAGTCGATCAACAGGGAGAGCAGTATCTCGAGGTGGCCCTGGTTGTCGACCGCGGTCGCGCTGAGAACACCGCGAAATGATTGCAGCCACGTATTCCGAGGGTATACCACCATGCGTTGCCCGTCCTCGGTCCGGCGTGACGCGGCGGTCAGGCCGGCCGACTTGAGAGCGTCGAAGAAGTCTTCATCCAGACGGCCGTCCGACGCCAGAACAACACGCTCGCCGGCATCGCTCAGCTTCTCCCTGTATCCGGTCGTCCCCATCAGTCGGTGCTGTGGCGGGACCTCGCGCATAGCGTTGATGTCGAACATGATGGCGACCATCATAGACGGGGCATCGCGTCGCCCGCGGGCGCGCGGACGCTGCGTGAGCCTCCGACGTCGTCCTTCAAGCCGGCGACCGGAGTGCTAGGTTGCGGTGGCGGGAGAGCCTCAGGGCGCGCCCGGCCTCCGTGGTGGAACTGGTAGACACCGCGACCTTAAAAGTCGCTGCCTGTGGGCGTGCGGGTTCGAGTCCCGCCGGGGGCACCACAACCCCCCTACTCAAACCCTCGTCATGCAGCGCATGGTTGGGGTCTGTGTCGGGGGTCTGCAAGCACCTGCCCTTCAGGGCAGGTGCTTTGCGTTGTGGAGACTGGCCATTGCCGCTGCTAGGTCCGTGGGGCCTGTGTTCCGGATCAGGTCCCTGGTCGGCGAGACACGTCTCTCGGTCGGTGCCTAGCGCCTGCTGGCTGGCGTCCCACATGTTGTGGTCGGTGGCAGATGTCTCTTGGTCTGCCTCATCCCATGTCTCTCGTCCTGGATCTGGCGCTCGCATGCCGGTGATCTTCGTCTCGTGGTCTGCACCTGGCTCCTGCTGGCCGATGCCCGGTGCGTCTTGGTCTGTGCCCGGTGATGGCCGGTCGCTCATGGACGCGCCTTGGTCAGTGGGTGTCTGTTGGGCGGCGGCGCGCAGGGCAGGGCTAGCTAGCTGGTCGAACAGCGGGTTGAGCAGTCCGAGGGCGCTGGTGGTGTTGGCTGCGTCTTTGGTGAGGGGCAGCTTGGTCATGATGGCCGCGGGTGCAGTGTCGTGGGCCGGGTCTGGGTCGTCTGCTGCGTCTGGTGCCGTCGGTGGCTGCGTGGCTGTGGGGTTGAGCCTGTCTGGCGGGAAGATGACGTTGCCGCGGTGGTCTGTTTTGGGGTTGATCAGTATGCGGCTGAAGAAGACTTGGTTGAGTAGCTTCTTGAGGTGGTCGGGGGCGGCGGTGTACATGCGGTGGCAGTCTTCGAGTAGGTCGAGGGCTTGGTCGAGGTGGGCTCTGACCAGGGTGGCGTCTGCTTGGTATTCCTTGAGGCTGCGCTCGATGTCGGTGAGTTGGCGGGCCAGGCGGTCTTGTTCTTCTTTGAGCAATTCCAGGGGGATGGCTCCGGCGTAGTGGGCGTGGAGTAGGCTGCGGCGCTGGTCTTCCAGTTTGGTTCGTCGCATGCGCAGGGCGCGGATGTCTTTTTGGGAGCTGGCTTGGATGTGGTCTAGTTCTTCGTCCAGGTAGGCCTGGATCATGTGGCGGTCCTGGGGGCTGAGGACGAGGGAGCGGTAGAGCTCGGCTACGCGCTGTTCGACTTGGTCGATCAGGACGGCGCTAAAGTCGCAGGTGTGGAGGCGGTGGCGCCGGGTGCATACCAGATAGGGGTAGATGAGGCCGGCGCGACTTTTGGCGTTCTGGACCATCAGGCGTGATCCGCAGTGTCCGCAGACGGCGGTGCTTTTGAGGTAGTGGTTGTGCAGGCGCTGGCGCTCGCCGTTGCGGTGGGTGGTCAGGATGGTCTGTACCGTCTGCCAGGTCTCTGCATCCACCAGTGCCTCGTGGTTTCCGGGGTACTCCACGCCCTGGAAGGTGACCACGCCGCGGTAGTAGGGGTGGCGCAGCAGGTTCTGCAGGCGGTTGGCGCTCAGAGGCCTGGCGGCTTTGCTGGGGGTAGCCGGGACATCCAGGCCCAGGCCGCTGAGGTGCTCAGCGAGCTGGCGGACGGTCCACCTGCCGGTGGCGTACTCGCTGAAGGCCAGGCGCATCAGGGGTGCTCGCTCGGGGTCGAGCTCAACGGTGCGGACCTCGCGGCCCTGCTCATCCCGTGTTCGGACGTTGCGGTAGCCCAGGGGCGCTTTGCTGATGGTGCCGCCGTTCTTGACCTTCTGGCTCATGCCCTTGATAGCCTCATTGGCAAGGTTGCGGGAGTAGAACTCGGCGATCGAGCTCATGATGCCGTGCAGCAGCATGCCGCCGGGGGTCTGGTCGATGTTCTCGGATGTGGAGATCAGGCGCACACCGGCCTGGTCGAAGGCCTTGTTGATCTCGACGTCGTCGGCGCGGTTTCTTGCTAGGCGGTCCGGTTTGTGGACGATGCAGAAGTCGATCTCGGGCGTCTCGCGCAGATAGCGGAGCATCTTCTGCAGCTCGGGCCGGTTGGCGGAGCGAGCCGACTCGCCGCGGTCCACGAACTCCTTGACGATCAGTGCTCCGAGGGAAGCGGCCTTGCGCTTGTTGGCCTCGCGCTGGGCGGGGATGGAGAAACCCTCCTCGGCCCCACCGCGCTCGGCCTGGCCGCGAGTGGACACGCGGATGTAGGACACCGCCCGCTTGGGCTCCAGGGAGGCTGCCATGACGGTCAGCGGGTCGGCTGGTAGGCCGCTGCTTGATTGGTATGGCTGCTGGTTCATGGCGTCCTCCTCCATATGACCCACGCGGCATGGGCCCGGCCCCGAGGCACCTGGATTTCGGCGCTTGGTTCTCGGGCTGTGGTTTCGCCGCGGCTGGCGGCGGGCTCGCTCTGGGCCGCGCCGAGCTTGCTCCGGTGTCGATGCGACCCGGGTGCTTGGGTGGGTGTTTTAGCTGGTAGAAGCAGGTTTGCCTGCTCCTACGTCCATTAACGCTCTCTTCACCAGAACAGTCAAGGGCATTATTCGTTGGAATGGCGGGGAAAGGTGAGGGTAGTGGTGGGAGCGGGAGTTGGTGGGAAGGATCCGGCGCCGATGCTCTACCGGGCAGTCGGTGACCCTTGTAGCGGGCAGGGATGCCAACTAGCTGCTCAGGCCACTGGCTGGTATGGTATGTCGATGGCTACGGCTGCCTTTTCGATCCACTGCTCGTGACGACGCAGCCGGTTGGTCGCCATGGCCGCCTCGGTGTCCTGTGTGTCTTGACTATTCGCCAAGTGATCGATGTGGCTGACCATTTGATCGAACCGCTGATCCATCCGCTTCTCGAATTGATCGAACCGCTCATCATGCTGGTCCAAGCGATACGCAATGGTGGCAAACCGCTCATCGATCCGTGTGAACTCCTTGGCGATCGCCACAAAGCCGTTGTCCACCTCGGCGCGGAGGGACGTCAACTGCTGATCTGTTTTATCTAACCGTTTGTCCACCTTCACCAGATGATCCTCGACACCATCCAATCGGTCTTCTACCTTGTCGAGTCGCCCTTCAACAGCGTCAAAGCGCTGATCGACCTCATTAAATCTTTTGTTCATCTCGTCGAACCGTTGGCCGACTTCCTCTTTGAAATCCGTCAGCCGTGATTCGTTCTTGTCAAACCGCTCATTAACCTGCGCAAATCCATCGCGCATCATTGCTGCTATATCGTCCAACTTTATATTTTTCGTCACGCCTCTATTTAACCATGCTGCCACGATCAAAACAAGGCCGAGCTACTTTCTTCATGCTGCTCCATCGCTTCGACTGCCACACCAAAGATAGAGCCTGCTTCTGCGTGCAGGTCAGGAAAAATGCATGCAGTGGACGTTTGGATTTCATATCCGCATTATTGACGAACACTGTCAGCTGTTTGTTGGGCGGCTGAACATAGCGCCGCGTCTATTTTTGAGATTCAGGAAGTTGGTTCCGCAGCTCGGACACCTGTTTGGCTAGAGAGTCGGATGCGCTTTTAGTTGAGGAATTGTGTAGGATCCCGCGAACGTGGGTATCCTCGAGCCACCTCCAAAACACTTCTACGCTTACCCTGCGCCCTGCTGTATAAGCCCAGCCAGCTCTTCCACGGTGACGACGCGGAACAGGGCGGTGTTCAGTCCGGGGTCGGCGGCGATGGCCTGGCGCAGCTGGTGGGCCCGCCCGGCGTCGTCCATGGCCCAGACGACTTGCGGGTAGTAGCCACCCGTGGCGGCTTGCTCGATGCCGCTGTCCAGGTGGTCTTGGTAGTCGTGGCAGGTGGCCAGCAGTCGGGCCGGATGCTCGCTGCCCAGGTCGATTTCCAGCAGCCAATGGTCCTCATCGCCCTGCGCCGTGGTAGTGACGGCTTCCAGGTCGGGCTTGAGCCAGCGCCGCGCGCCGGAGACCAGTGTCCAGGAACGCCAGCAGGCCGGCTCGGTGCGTACCCAGCTCAGCCAGCCGCCAATGGCCCGCATGGCTTCATGGATCAGCACCCGCGTCTCGGTGATGGCCAGGGTGTGCAGTACGAACAGGGGTGAGGGTTGGTTGATTCGTCGTGGTCTGGCCGCCGGGTTGCTCAGCCGCCAGCCTGCCGGGCGCAGGTACCAGACCATGCCTGCCGAGCCGCGCCGCACCCCACCGATGCGCCGTGGCAAGCGCTCCACCAGACCACACAGGCGCAGCCGGTTGAGATGCCGATTGGCCTGCCGCAGCCGAGCGGCTGCCGAGGCATGGGCCTGGTTGTCCAGCCGGGCCAGTTGCCGGGTGGTGGCCAGCCGATGGGCTGCCAGCAGCTCCAGCAGCTGCCAATCCCGCCCGGCCAACTGCTGCGCCACCTCCGCCAGCTGACGGCGGGTCAGGCGACGGGGCGGGGCGGGAGACGCGGTGGCAACTGCGGCCGCGTCGGGTGAGCTGAATGAAGCAGTTGGAGCATCCCTGCCAGCGGGGCCGGGCCGTGACTGTGCGGTGGGTACTGCCGCTGCCATAACAGGGCAGCAGTCGCCGCGGCAGGCGGGCACTTTTCCGCTATCTGCCGCCGATTGCGCTGAACGTTCAACAACGCGACTGGTCCAGCGATTGGTCTGGCGAGTGGTCTCGCCACCGTCTTGATGACTGGACTGGCCGCTGACCCCATGGGCACTGGTGGCGCCGGGCAGAGCACTGTGGTGGTCGGGGGCTCTGTCGGCAGTGTTGAGACTGACCTCGGGCTGGCTGTTGTTGGGGTGATGTGGCTGCGACATGATCTCCTCCTTGTTGGTAATGAACGGATTGGTGGGAGCGGTGGAGCGGCTGAACTATTGGCGGGAGTGCTTAGGTGGCCTTTCTCCTTCCACCCTCACCCCACAGCCCTGCCCTCCGTTCCCTCGCGCTGTTCTTGCAGAACAGTCCTCCCGCCGAGAACACGGGGCCACACATCGGGCAAGGGTTATAGGGCTCGGGTGGAACCACATGACCGGAGGTTCCGATAGATGCAGCGCGGCGGCCGAATAAGAGTGGCCGCCCCGCTCAGCGCTACCCAATTTCTTTGACCACACGCTTGACCTGGTTACGTGTCAGTGTGACAGGCAATGGGGAGGAGACGACCCGGGCGGGGACTGGCGGGAGACCTAATCGCGCTCATGGCCTCGCTCTCTTCCTCGGTCGCCGGCCGATGATGGTTTCCGCTGCTGTTTTCGGCTCTTGCGAGACTGATTGGCTTTTCGCGTCGTTTGCTAATTTCTCTGTCACTGGCTGGCTCGCAGACGGTGCTAGTCCCAGTCGCTGCATCAGGGCTGTTTCGACGTGGTGGGCGTCTTGGCCGTATCGGGCGGCGCTGAGGGCTTTGAGGTGGGCGGCATCGGTGGTTTCTGGGGGTGGTGCCAGGGTGCGGGCCAGGGCCCAGGGCTGGGGCTGGCCGCCGTGGAGGGTGCGGGCGTAGACGGTGAAGCGCGGCAATAGTTGGAAGTCCTGGGCCTCAAGTTCGACGGCTTGTTTGGCTATGTCAGCGGCATCGGTTGCGCCCAGGCCGAAGATGATCTTGTTGCGCACGTTGGCGTCGATTCCGGCTCGCAGGGCAGGGGGTAGCTGGGCGCGGTACTGGTGGGCGATGTGGAAGGCCACGCCCAGGGAGCGGGCTTGGGCCAGGGCGTCGGCTAGGTCGCCGGGCAGGGCCAGGAAGTCTTGGACTTCGTCGATGTAGACGCTGACCACGTGGCGGTGGGCGGCGGGCAGACTGGCGCGGGCCAGGATGAGCGGCCAGATTTGTCCGACCACCAGCGAGCCGAGCAGGCGGGCCGATTCCGGGCCCAGAGTGCCGCGGTTGAGGGCTACCAGGATGATGCGCCGTCGGGTGAACAGCTCAGCCAGGTCAAAGCGGGGCTGGGACTGGCCCAGGACGGCCCGCAGATGAGGGCGGATCAGGAAGGCCTGCAGCTTGTTGAGCACCGGCGCGATCCAGGCCAGGCGCTGAGCGTCGGACAGCTGGTCGTATTTGGCCCAGAACTGGTCGGTGCCTAGCGGGTCCGGCGCGGCTGCCACGATGCGGGCGCGCAGGGTCGGACTGGTCAGGAGAAGTGGCAGGTCCACCAGGGTTGATCCTGGGGTGCGGGCCAGGGTCAACAGGCCGCTGGTCAGGATCTCCTCGGTGCGCGGGCCCCAGGCGTCGGCGTAGAGCTGTTTGAAGGTCGATAGCACCACATCGGCGGCCAGCTCGGGGTTGCGCCCCGGTGCACGGGCCAGCGGGTTGATTCCCACCGGGGTGGGGCTGGTCGGGTCGATCACCACCACATCCCGGCGGCGGCTCTGCGGCAGGCGGGCCAGCAGGTCATGCACCAGGTCGGTTTTGGGGTCGATCAATAGCAGGCCGCGTCCGGCGTGGATGTCGGCCAGGGCCAGGTGCAGCAGGGCGGTGGATTTACCGGCGCCGGTGGGGCCGAGCAGGAGGGTGTGGTGCAGGGCGTCGGCGATGGAGATGCCCAATTTGCCGGGCTGGGACGAATCGGCCGAGGCGGCGAACACCCGGGTAGTGTCACGCTGCTCGGGCAGAGGCAGGAGGCGGGGGTGCTCACCGGGCACTGCGGGCAGCTCACCGTCGCCAATGGGCCAACCGAGCAGGCAGGCCAGCTCATGGGCCGTCAGGGTCAGGGGATACTGCCAGGGGCGGCGGGCCGTATCCAGCCGGATGGAGGCCTCCTGGCGGGCCCGCAAGCGCAGCCCGGCGCCTTCGGCCATGCGCAGCGCTCCCAGCAGGCTCGTCAGCAGCGCCCGACACCGAGCCGGACTAGTGGACCGCGCTCCCAGGCGGATAAGCAGCCCGGCTTGGTGTTGCCCCTCGCGCTGGCGGATAGCGGCACTCAGCTCCGGCACCTGGGCGGGATGGGCCAGGCCCAGCAACTCCCGCCAGCCATGACGCGGCAACAGGCCATTGGACAGGGACGGCTGGTAGCGCGGGCCCAGCATCACCTGGATAACCAGCTCCTCGTCCATCCCGGTGGTGGCCAGGGCGGCCAGCACCGCCCGGGTGATGGCCTCCAGGCGCTGGCTGTTTAAGGGCAGATTGGGCCGGGACAGGCTCAGGCGCAGCGTTATATCCACATCGTGGCGATATATCGCGGCCCGACTAACCCGACTGCCCGGGATGAGCGACTCGACCAGCTGGCTTATCGCCACAGGGTGGCAACTGGCCGCTAGCAGGTGAGCCCGTCCACCACTGGCCCGGGTCTCCAGCACCACCCGCCCCAGATGCCTATCGGCCAGCACCCGGTCCAACAAGGTCACCGCCGCCTGCGCCGACAGCGGCCGAGCCACCTGCACCTGCCGCCACTCTGGCGGCACCGCACCACCATGGCGAGTCATGGGGCCGCCTCCGCCTCATCGGCCGGACCATCCGGTGCCGCGACCTCAAGCTCGGCCGTGTGCGCAAGCTGCTCGGCCTGCGGCCGGACCAGCGCCAGCAGCACTCGGGCCAACTCCTGATGATCCAACCCTCGCCGCTGCCCAACCACCCAGACCTGCCGCGAGGAAGCCGAGCGCCCACTGTGCCGTGGTTTCGGCGGCGTGGAACGGGTGGTGGGCTCTTGGTTACCATCCGCAGCCCTCGTACCTCGGTCTGCTCCCGCCAGACCCGCCACACCTTCGATCACACCATCCGCCCCACGCCTGTGCTTCGTCTGCGCGAGGGATGGTCTATGGTCACCGATCTGCCGGTTCATGTCAGCCTCCTCACCACTGGCCTCGGCTGCGCCACCAGGACAGGCCCAGGTAAACGCCCAGGCCGACCAGCAGGCTGCCGACCAGCCAGGGCCAGGACCGCCGCAGCACCTGGCTCAGCCAATCCAGCCCCAACGCCATGGCCATCAAGCCTGCGCCGACGCGCAGTAGCCAGCCCGACGGTCCCGAAAACTGCCTGCGCTGCATGAGTGCCCCCTGTCATCTCGAGTCCTCCGCTGATTCGGCCCGCCTGCTGTAGCGCGGTACGGGGTAGCCGGGGATGCGGATGTCGGCCTCGACCTCATCGCCCCAGACCCGCCAGGCCCGCCGTGAGGGCGGACGACGCCGGGCGAACAGCTCCAGATAGGGCCCCGGGCTGACCCGCTCGATGATGGCGAACTGCTCCTCGGGCTTGTGCGAATGCTCCTGCAACGGTGCGAACATCCAGGTCGGCTGGACTGCCGGGCGTGTCTCGGACAGCCCTGAAAGCGGTCTTTCAGGCTGCTTGTCTTGTTGCTCGGTGCTCCTCCTCGACCTCGTTGGGCGTCCTGTACCCCAGGGCGGAGTGGAGTCGTTTCTGATTGTATTCCAGCTCGATCCAGGAGGCAATATCCCGGATGGCCTTGCTTCTTGTGGGATACACCATCTGATAGACCCTCTCGTTCTTCAGGGTCGCATTGAACGACTCTGCCCAGGCATTGTCCCAGCACACCCCGGTCCTGCCCGTGGAAGCGATGATCT
>ERZ772945.1228-NODE-1228-length-18581-cov-24.557001_pt1 | contig 18581 bp, 15 predicted proteins | sample MGYA00511681_ERZ772945 | MGnify/ENA primary metagenome ERZ772945 (study PRJEB29015, sample SAMEA2737943) | human oral metagenome | biome: human oral; feature: human-associated habitat; material: dental | place: China | collected 2143 ...
CAAATGATATCTCGGCACTATACGCACAACTTCAAAAGATCGCCTCATGTTAATGAAGCCACGTAAAAACACGACTGCCGTGCAACGACGACAATCGTGTTTTTCTATGTCAGATCCCAAGCGCCGCGACCCATGAGTTGATCGCCATCGGGGTCTCGCCCATCTCAAAGCGGCGGCCTTCCTTGACGAGTGCGCCCTGCGCTGAGGGGCGCAGATGCGTCACCGTCTGTCCGAGAGAGCTGCCGCCCGAGGTAGCAAACGGCACAATGGTTTTCCCCGTAAGGTCGTAGCTTTCGAGAAATGTATTGATGATGTGCGGCGCAGCGAACCACCAGAGCGGGAACCCGACGAAGATGGTCTCATACGGCGCGAGATCGGGAAGCTCTCCCTCGATCTGGGGGCGGCAGGCTGGGTCGTGCATCTCAACGTTGACGCGGCTCGTCTTATCGTCCCAGTCGAGATCGTCCTCGGTATAGGGGATGACCGGGCGGATCTCGTAAAGGTCTGCGCTGATGACGTCGGCGATCTTATGGGCAACCGTTGCCGTGCGCCGCGAAGGTGATGCAGAAAAGAAGGCGATCATCCGTTTTCCGTACATATTATTTCCTTCCTTCCAAATAATCATGGGCAAAGCCCTGCTGCTCGGGCTGAATGTCCGCCTCAAACATACGGTTCCACGGGAATGTCACGACGACACTGTTCATCTCCGCCATGGGCGGCAGATTGTTCTCGATGAAGCGGTTCATCATGCGCGTGGAGCGCACGGAGACGGCATCCATCTTTGAGCCGAGACTGCCGTAGAATCCGTCACCGCGCAGCCACGTGAGCTGCCGTGCAATCGTATTGCGCACATTCGCCTGATACGCCCAGTCGTCGAGGTAGCGCGTCGTCAGCAGCTGGTCGACGGCGTCCGCATTCATGTGACGGACGAGCATCCCCTCGCCGAGCGCATAGCCCGAGCTGTTCGTCGGGGTGTTCCACCCTGCGTAGGCACGAATCTTGTAGAGCAGACCGCGCCGCTGCAGCTCCGCCATGAGCGCGTTGTCCGCGCCGTTGGCAAAGGCAACGTCGGCAATCGAGACGGGATAGCCTCGTGCCACATAGTCCGACACGATATCGGCAAAATACGCCGTCCCCTCGCGCAGCGTTCCGTCATTGACGGGCATATTCGCCTCGTAGGTGCGCCCGTCGGGGTTCGTATTCACCGTGAGGACGACATCCGCCTTCTCCGGCGCGCGCACATTCATCCCACCGGCGGCGAGAATCGCATCGTTGATCGAGGTGTCGATCTTCTCATCCGAGTACGCAGGCACAGTGTCCGCGCCGCGTCCCCAGTTGTAGCGGACGAAGACAAACGGCACCTCATGACGCTGCTCGTTCACTGCGCGCGTCAGCATGAGGAGGGCGATCTCGTCGATGCCTGCCATCGTCTGAAACCGAGTCTTGCCGAGCTCTGCGCCTACTGCCGCGAGATGCCGGCTCTCAAGATGGGTCTGGGAGAACGGCGCATTATCATCACGCCCGAGCGCGAGGTAGTGGAACGTCCCATTCTTGCGCATGAGATTGATGAGGAACTCGTTGACCGCATAGTTCTTCTCGCGTCGTCCCATCCAGTCCGTGAGGGCTTCCTTCGGGATGAGGCGCGTGAGGAACTCATACTCCTTGCGCTCACGGCGCGAGAGCCCCTCGACCTCCTCCTTGTCACGCAGGAGGGTGTAGCGGAAGATATCCGCCCCATAGCGGCGGTAGTACTCCGGCTCCTCATGTCCCGATGCCTCGCCCGTACGCGGCGTGCGCATGATCGAGCCAAAGACGTAGAGCGGCACCTTGGGATTCGCACGGTGCAGCTCCGTAAAGCGCGACGCGCGTGCGAGGATCTGTGCACGCGACTCGTTGTGCTTGCGCGATCCGACGAGGCTGCCGTAGACCATCGCATCCGAGGAGATAACCGCTGCCTTGACACCGGGCTGTGCGATATTCTCGTGCACCCATGTCCAGAGCTGATCGGGATGTCCCAGATCCTCACGGCTGCCGAGCAGCTCGGTCGGCGGAACGACGACCTCGTAGCCTGCCTTGGTTACGACATCCGCCGTCTGCGTACTCGAGATCGGGCGGCTGTCATGCGGGATGAAGATGATCTTCTCCGTCACGGGTTCCGCCTTTGCCGCGTCCGCCGCCTGCGGCTGGATCCATACGGTGAGCATCGCGATACAGAGCAGCTGAATCAATCGCCTCATCAATGTCCGTCTCCTTCTCCTGTGCTGCTTTGCAGCGCAGCCGATTTTTCCTTCAAAATTGCGCGCAGCGCATCCTTCACATCGTCGGGCACGTTCAGATGTGTATCAAACATGATGCCGCCTTCCTTCACCGTCGCGCCCTCGATCTCCACCATGCTCAGCAGCGAATGCCCGCGGAACTCTGTCGTGCCGAGACGCGACGCCGCGAGGACATCGTGAAAGTCCACCGTGACATTGTTTCCCTTGATATCCACGGGGATGCGATCTGACACATCGAGCCGTCCGACCATGCGCTCGACCATCGACAGCGACAGCCGTGAAAAGAGCCATGAGACGAGTCCGTGATTGGGCAGTTTCTTCTTGTCCACATGGTAGACGGCATAGGACTTCTCCCCCGTATGGACAAACTCCTTGATCGTTCCCGAGAGCTCGATCCGCTTGTATTTCTTATCGGTCGTGCAGACGATGCCGAGATGTCCATCCTCATGCGAGGTGAGCTCTACGGAGCGGATCGTGCTGTCCGTACCGAGGTTATGCGCTATCGCCTCGTTCAGCACCGCGTCGCGGACGAAGAGATGCCCGTCCGCGATCTCGCTGATCGTCTCGCGATCCCACGTATCGCGCAGCACTGTGAGCACGGGACCATAGTCCGCCACTGCGGCACGGACACTTCCCCAGTCGATGCGCTGTACCTGCTCCACCCACTGCGGAGGAATATCAATCGCCATTTAGTTTTCCTTCTCTGCCTCAGCTTTTTTCTCACGCAGATCCATCCAGAGATTCTGTGCACGCTCAAAGAGCTTTGCATCGGACTTGCGAATCTCCTGATCGCTCATGATGCGCGAGAGCATCTGCGTCGCTTTCTCAAAATCGCCGATACGGTAGTACGCCGCACCCGCGATATACATTGCCATATTGTCACTCATACCGTTGATCGGATAGTGCTCCGTCATGACGGACTTTTCATAGAGCTCCGCCGCACGCCGCAGGCACTCCTCCTCCTTCTCGTGCTCCTCCGTGTCACGGTAGACCCACGCCATGCCCATGCGGTAGCCTGCCTGCTTCTGCAGCGGCCAGCCCAGCTTTTCGGCGAAGTAGAGCCCGAGCTTGTAGGCGCGGATCGCCTCCTCTGTCGTGCGCTCCTCCGTGTACGGGAGGTTGATCGTGCGCCCTTCGAGGAGTTCCTTTGCCTTTCCCTTGTCACGTGCGCTGAGTGCCGCGGGATCAAAATGCTTCTCGTCCGCCGCAAAACCGCAGTGCTCGCACAGCCAGACACGATAGAGGTACGGGTTGACGTCCTTGTAGTGAACGCAGAAATCCTCATCCGTGCTGAGCGTGATGAGGCGCGCCTTCATCTTTGTCACGTGCGTCTTTTCCCCACAGACCGGACAAACTTTCTCCACGGTGTACGTGTACTCTGCCATGATTGCTTCCTCCCCTGAAAACAGTGATTGCTTCCTCTCTAGGATACCATAAAATGCAGAAAAAAGAAAGAAAGGGCAGCGGCACGAAGACCATGTCGGTCACATGCCGCTGCCCCTGAGGGATCACTAGTATGATCAACGATTCCCTCGACCCGCACAGTGCTCCGTCGATCCCATGGGCGGGAGCGGGACACAGGTGCGTGTTTCGGGAATGTTCTCATAGCCGACAATCTTTGCCGTGACCCCGTACAGTCTTTCAAGGCGCTCCTCCGTGATCACATCGTTCGTCCGCCCGACGAAGAACACGCCATCGCGCCCCATGACCGCCGTATGGTCGGCACAGTAGAAGGCATGACTCGGCGCGTGTGTCGTCATCATCACCGTGACGCCCTCTGCGCCGAGAGCGCGGATGCGGTTCATCACGAGCACCTGATTGCCAAAGTCAAGACTCGCCGTCGGCTCATCCATGCACAGGAGCTGCGGCTGCTGTGCGATGGCGCGCGCGAGGAGGACGAGCTGACGCTCACCGCCGCTGATCTTCGTGTAGACCTTTTGGGCAAGATGTCCGATGCCGAGCATCTCGATCGCATCGTCTGCAATCCTGCGATCCTTTTTCCCCGGAATGCCGAAACTGCTGATGTGGGCAGCCCGCCCCATCACGACGACATCGTGCACGGTGAAGGGAAACGGCGGCGTATGCATCTGCGGGACATACGCGATACGCCGCGCACGCTCCTCCACCGTCCATGCGGAGATGTTCTCGCCCGACAGGAGAATCTCTCCTGCCATCGGTGGCAGCAGTCCGAGGATGGTCTTAAAGAGCGTCGTCTTGCCGACGCCGTTCGGACCGAGGAGACAGAGCGTCTCTCCGCGTGCGACGGAGAAGGAGATGTCCTGAAAAATCGCCTTTTCCCCATAGCCGCAGGACACGGATTTCAGTTCGAGTAACATCGCATCCCTCCTCAGTCCCAGCTATGATGATATTTGATCAGCAGATAGAGAAAGAACGGCACGCCAAAGAGTGAGGTGAGGATCCCGAGCGGGATCTCCATCGTCCACAGCGTCCGTGCGAGGTTATCCGAGGCGAGCAGGAACAGTCCACCCATCAGTGCCGAGCCCGGCAGGAGAAAGCGAAAATCGGGTCCAACGATAAACCGCACGAGATGCGGTACGACAAACCCGACGAGCCCGATGATCCCCGAGATCGACACCGCTGCCGCTGTCATGAGCGTCGCACAGATGATCACCGTCAGGCGGAGCCGCTCGACGGGAATGCCGAGTGACTTCGCCTCCTCATCGCCGAACGAGAGCAGGTTGATCTTCCACCGCAGGAAATAGAGCAACAGGAACGCCGCTGCCATCAGGAGGAGCGGCAGGATGAGATTGTCGCGTGTGATCGACGCGAGGCTCCCCATCAGCCAGTAGACAATGACGGGCAGGCTCAGCAGAATGTCAATCGCCGCGCCGAACGCCGCGCCTGCCGAGACCCCGAGGATGGTCGGCGAGACCATTGGGTTGCGGAACATGACCTGATATGCCGCCCCCGAGACAGAGAGCGCTGCGCCGACGAGAACCGCGCCGACGATGCGCGGCAGACGCAGCTCCATCACGACCTGAGCACCGCCGTGCACCGTCGGTGCAAGCCCCATCCAGCCGAGGCACGCCGCGAGCACATCGGAGGCACGAACGGCGTAGCGTCCGAGGAGGGAGGACACGCAGATGAGCGCGACGAGCAGGAGCAGCAGGACGGTGAGCTTATACTGCGGTGAAATGCGGCTCATGGTACGACATGATCCTGTGCCAGCAATGCATCGCACTCGGCATCACTGAGGTCATAGTGATAGAACAGATGATAGTACATCTTCATCTCCTCATGCAGATTGACGCCGGACTCCTGCAGATAGAGACGCGCAGCGAGCCACGACAGCCCCATAAAACGGTTGACCGAGGGCGGCCGCCCCATCCAGTCATAGGGTTTTGCCGGCACGCGCAGGATGCGTTTTTACTGAACAGCGCGCATCTCCCGCCACGGAAGCATCGTAAGATCCGGCTCCGACTCCGCGCCGAGAATCAGCACGTCGGGATTCCACGTGAGCACCTGCTCCATCGACACCTGCGTCATCGCGCCCTCGGCAGGTGAGGGGACAACAGCAACATTGTCCGCGAGCAGATCGAGAACCTGTGCATGGAACGAGCCATGTGCGACCGCCATGTTCCCGAGTGGTCCGCCGAGATAGAGCACGCGGGGCTTATCTTTTATCTTCGCGGCGAGCGCTGCACTGCGTGCATACGTTTTCTGACAGTAGTCGGCTATGGCATTCCCCTCTGCCTCGCGGCCGAGGATTTTACCGAGCGTACGGTACGCCTCATCGGTATTGTCGAGACGTGCCTCGATAAAGATCACGGGGATGCCGAGCGACTCCTGAATCTGATCCATATCCTCAACGATGGTCGACTTCTTCTCGCCGACGTCGATGATGATCTGCGGATTGACTGAGAGCACGGCCTCTTTGTTAAAATTCTTCATCCCGTAGAATTGGCCGAGGACAGGCAGGTCACGATACTGATCCCCTACGAAGGGGAGGACGGTGTCCTTCCACTGCCCCGAGACGCCGACGAGCCTATCAGGGGCAATCGCAAAGAGTACCATCTGCGCGAGCCCGCCCGACGGGGCGATGCGGTCGATCTGCTTTGGAATCATCACCGTGCGCCCCGCCGAATCCGTGAACGCGTATGTCTCTGCATCCGGTGCACTCTCCTCCTTTGCCTCCTGTCCGCAGCCGACGAACAGGACGAGGAGCAGGAGCAGTAGGGCGAGCAGCATATTTCTTTTCTTCATCAGCATCTCCTTTCGCATTGAAACCTCCGCATCCCTGTGCTATCCTATGAACACAGAGACATCGAATGGAGGTATTTTTTTGAACTATTGGAATCTGTACGATGAGATCATCAACGGTCTGCCTGACGATATCTACATCGAGGACTACGCCGTCAGCCGTCCGTGGACATTCGTGCGCGCGGGCGATCTGGTCGGCGTCTGCATGACGATCCCCGCCTACAGCCGCCCGCGCCTACGCAAGGAGAGCTTTCTCGGCTGCTCCCTACGCGAGGCGGGCGAATACGTCCGCTCGTGGCAGGGGCAGGAGGCGGCCATCGCCGCTGCCGCCATCAACGCCTACTACAATCAGCCGTTAAAAGTGGCGGCGATGCAAGGATTTCACGGTGACGATGCATCTGCTGCGACACCGGAGGAGCGCAAGAAGCTCGAGGCGTTCACCCTCTATACGGAGCAGATTCGCGGGAAGAAGGTCGCCGTCATCGGACACTTCCCGAACTTTCAAAAGAGATGGGAGTCCATCTGCGACCTCTCCATCCTCGAGATGCAGCCTGAGTGGGGCGACTACCCCGCCGAGGCGGCAGAGTTCCTCCTGCCGCAGCAGGACTACGTCTTTATGACGGGGGCGACGTTCGCGAACAAGACCATGCCGCGCCTGTTGGAGCTCTCAGCGAACGCTGTGACCGTCATCGTCGGCCCGTCCGTGCCGATGCACCCATGCCTCTTTGACTACGGAGCAGACGGGCTTTCGGGGTTCACCGTGACAGATGCCGCACTCGCTGCCGACCTCGTCCACTTCGGCTATGAGACCGACATCGCATGCTGCGGGAAAATGGCGGACGTTCTGCCGCATTCGGGCGGACGATAAACAGACCGATCAGCGATCCCAACAACACAACAGAGTTGCCGTACGCTATCCGTATGGCAACTCTGTTTTTCATTGAACAATCAGAAGGTCATATCCATGCCAAGCAGGAAGTTCGTTCCATCGGCAGGGCTTCCCCAGCTATACTGGTAATCCGTGTCAAAGAGATTATTGACGCGCAGGAATACACCCATATCCGCGATAGGCTCATAGCGCAGATCAAGATCCGCTGCAAAGTATCCGGCACTGGTCGGTCTGCCGAGCGTATCCAGACGTGCTCGCATCGCACGTCCAAGGAGCGTCGAGCGCAGCTTTCCCTCGCGGTAGGTTACACCAAAGTTGAACATCTGCGTCGGGAGTCCCGAAGCAATCGTTGTCCTCCCCTTGCTCTCATCCTCGGCACGAATCCACGAATAGTTGGCAAATCCCGAGAACTTCGGGCTGAATGTCTGCCGGTAGGCAAGTTCCAGTCCACGGATATGGGTCTTATCGACATTTCCTAAGACACGGTCATTCCCAAAAGTCACAAAAGCAAGGCGATCCCTCACCTCTGTACGGAAATAGGAAACATCGAGGTCAGATTTTGGACTAAATTTATGCTTCCAGCCAAGTTCATAGCTGCTGTTGCGCTCCGGCTTTGGAACAGGATAACCATTACGGATATTTCCTGCCGCATCTTTGGAACCGACGAACACATGCGAGCGCCCTGCCGAGAAACGAACCGTATCGCGTTTCGTTGCATCATGTGTGATGTTAAAGACGGGGTCTGTCGCATGCGCATAGGAGCTTGTCTTCGGCGTCGATTTATTGTCCATATAATCCTGCCTTACCCCCTCATAATAGCGAACGCCAAGTGTCAGGCGTGTCCTGCTGCTCGGGCTCCATGCATTCTCAACATAGAAACTCCTACGTGCATCATTGCCATCACGGCGGTAGGAGGTATTGTTTTCATCCGTATTCCAACTGAGCTTTATATACTTCGCACCAAAACTCAGTACGTTTCTGCTGTTATACGCAATAGATGCGTTCGCCTCGACGCCGTTGCCGCGCAAGAACCATCCACTGCGATACCACTGCGGTGCCCCATGCGTAAAGAACGGAAGAGAACCTCCCTCCGTCGCGAGCAGATTACGCACCCAAAGATTGTTCTCATCGATCATGTGGTAATACTTAACATCATACTGCCATATATCATTCGGTCTGCTTTCATACCGCAGGGCAATATTGGATTGACGGAACCCCTTAAAGTGCCAATCCGTCGCATTGTTATTCTTTACATGATTAGGGGTTATATTATTTCCTGCCTGCACCGACCATCTGGGTCCACGTGGCGCAACATACTGCCTGTCGCTGGATCAACAGACTCCGGAACTTCTCTGTCCATATCGGAGTAGTAGCCGTTCAATGTCAATGAGGATTTATTGCTCGTCTTGAACCGAATCTTGCCGTCAAAATATAGTTTCTTATCTGTCTGATTCTCCAGATAGCCCGCAGAATAATGCCTTGACAGATTGACGGCATAACTGATGTTCTTATCGCTGCCGCTGTAGCCGAGCTTCGTGTCGAAGGTGTGATTCGACCCACCTGCGACACTCACGCGGAACTTGCCGGGCCCCCTGCCGTCCTTCGTCGTAACGAGGATGACGCCGCCCTTCTAGTCCGTGCCGTACTGCACCGGTCCCGGTCCTTTGATGATCTCAACCTTCGCGATGCTGTCCGCCGGGATGGTCGAGAGATCAGATGCGGCATTCGATACAATACCGTTGAGTGGGAATGCCGGAATGCCGTCGATATAGACCTTTGTCTGGTCAGAACTCGCACCGCAAACGCGCACCATCTTGCTGTCCTTTGCCGCAGGTGCCATATAGAGCCCCGATACCTGCGAGAGGATGTCGGAGAGGTCGCGTAGCCGCGCTCCTTGATCTCCTGCTCCGTGATTGTGTTCGTCGTCACGAGATACTTGTCGACGCCGTCTGCGTCGACATTGACCGTATCCGTCGTGTAGTCCGCACCCGCTGCATACGCATGCGGGAGGAAGACAAATCCTGCCGCGACCGCTGCGGCAAATACCGTCGAATGTTTCCTGCTGTGCTTCATGAATACCTCTCCTATTCCTGCACAAAAAAGACTGTTCCCCGTACTGACCGCACGAAGAACAGTTTCTGCAAGAACACACTCAGAGTCATCCTGTTTCATCGTTCTCCTTTTCAATATGGGAAGGTCGCCGCATTTCTGCGACGGCCCTGTGAACAGACACACAGCCATGTATCTGCTCAGGCGCAATACCATAGGCATAAGCCCTTAGGATATTTTTGCTCGGAAAACGTATGTAATTTTCTGTTTAATTCTACTAAAATTCTTTTATCCTGTCAATCCGTTTCTAACAGTCCCCTATTCTCACCGCCGATAGCGCACGCAGAGTGCCTGGATCCGCTATGTAGCTCGCATCTTTGGAGGCTCCCTTATACGCCCATCTCCGCCGGCCAGGCGTAGAGTACCGTTTCTGCGAAAGAGTATGCGTGGTGTCGTACAGCAAAACGGTATTCCGTAAGTTCCTGCCGCAAATAGGCGAAAATGCGATACATATCGGAGCAGTTATGATAAATACACACGGCAAGCTTCGGACGATCACGTTTGATGACATGGATGCCGCCCTGCAGCATATCAAGCTCATAGCCCTCAATATCTGCCTTCAAAAACCCGATATGCTCATCCCTAAAAAGCTCGTCGATTTTATGAATGACAAGTGCATCACCTGAGTCCGCCTCCTCGGAAACCCGTGAGCCAAGCTGCGCATTTGTCCCGCTGCCGGAAACGACATGCCCATGGCAGTTCTCTTTTCCGATTCCTGCTTGAATGAGCTGTATTCGCTCGCGATCAAGTGCCCACTCCCGGCATAGCCGTTCCACACGAGCGGAAAGAGCCTCAAATGATACCCGATTCGGCTCAATGGCATAGATGCGTGAAAAACCGCCCTGGCGACTAAACAGGTACTGCTCAATCGTATCCCCGACGTATGCACCAATATCTACAAACACCTCACGGTAGGCGCATCCGTAAAATTCCGGCATCGAGAAATATGCCACTCTTTCCATGTGCTGCAAAGGACGATTTTCAAGATGAGCCAGAATCCGATCTGCATAGACTGCGCACGACACCTTGTCCAACGCATCTGCATTCTCCATGATTTCTGCTGCATGGCATGCATACACATACTCAGCCACGAGCAAGTACGGAATGCCGATCGCTGTCAACTGTGCGCCGATCTCCCTGCAGGTTCGCCGATCATCTGTACAGAGGAGAACAGCTGCATCCGGATATGCAGAGACCTTAGACGGTGGAATAACTGGCTTGCCACGATACCCTGTCTCATACTTGGCATTATTATTGTCCACATAGGCAACGGGATCGATGTCCTCCACTTCAAAGCACGGCAGATAAAGTTCGGTGGTCGAGCCCGTACCGAATACCAGCCATTCCTTTTTTTTGCCGCGCACTGTCTTCACATGATCTGCCGCTTTCTGCAATCCTTCTTTCAGGCGCCGCATCCAATCGTTGTCCGTCATTACACAGGTCTCCTTCCATCCGTGTCAAAAAGGCTTTCCGTAACGAATGAGATCTCCATCGCGCCTTTCACAGAGGATCGCACATCTTCAAACATCGAGGCAATTTCTATATTTAGTTCATCCCAGCGATTATCCGGATTTAGCGTTGGCAGCAGGGGATCCGCATAGCTCTCATTATACGCATGACGGAATCCGTCAAATCCCGCAATCGCCACGTGCCTGACCCCGATGCTGTTCAGCAGACGAAGGGCACAAATCACCGCATTGTCGAAATGGGTCCAGCCGCGCTTGACCGCACGATTGAAATTAAGGACAAACGCGTCGCTCCCATCCCCCGGTTGGATGCTCGAAAGAACAATTTTCTTCGTCGCTGCAAAGGATATTTCATGTGCATTTTGGGCATAATCATAACGTGCGCTGTTGACGAAGAATAGGTAGTCATAGTCATAACCGTTGCAAATCGCATTGACCCCCATCACGACCGGGTGTTCCTGATCAATGAAGGCTTGTACCTGCTGCATCTCGTCCACAACAGATCGTCCGGGGGCAATCAGGAGTATCGTGCGTTCCCCAAACGCTTTACGAAGAGCACGTATCGCCGCCTCATCATCCACGTGGCGGGACTGGTTTTCTAAGAAGCGGCGTTCGAGTAGGTCATAGTCATATTTGCGCCGCTCTTCCTGCGACAGAGATGCGATAATATTGCGCATATCACGTGCATTTGCCCTATGATTGCGCTGAAGATATGCGATATTGTTGACATGGCACTGGTAAAGTCCCGCAATAAAGTACGGTGTAGAGTATCCCCATGTATAGGTCTGACGAAATGGCTCCATATAGGTGTCGATGGCATCCATAATTGCGTCCAAATCGTAGTTGCCATGCTTTTTTCGATTGAGATAGCTCGTGACCAATTCCGTCGTCGCATTACCCGCGCCGCGTCCCATGCCGCAAAGGCTCGCATCTACCATGACGGTGCGCCCGGATGACTCCAGCAAATTGACGAAATGAATGGTCAGCGCAAAGGAGAGCTGCTGATTGTTGTGCGAATGGAACCCCAGTCCGATGGCCTTGTCGAGCTTTGCATCTATCACACGAACAATCCGCTCCAAATCCTCCTCATACATCGCGCCAAATGTATCGACAACGGATAACGCAACGGGTGAAAAGGCGTTCACTGCCTCTACCAGATCTTCTAAATCTGCATCGCTGTACGCCATCGTATTCGCTGCTTGCAGGAATACACGATACCCTTTTGCGCGTATCTTCTCTGCAACAGCAAGGCCTTCTTTATGTTTTCCATGCGGGAATACGACGCGAATCGCATCAATGGATGCCCCATCGCAAGGTGGAAGCTGCTCTGTGTCATAGCGATCCCAATCAATCATCGCAACGTACGTTGTTCGCTCTGATGGCTCTACGAGATAAGGAACGACATCCGTCGGAAGATGAAGGAACGTTGTTCCTTCCTCATGCTGTTTGTCTTTCAGCCAACCAACCTCAATGATATCAACACGCGCCTCCTGCAGTTTCTTAATAATTCCCTTGATTGCAGGCGTACCAAAATGTGACTCGGTAATATACGCGCCATCACGCAGTGTGCAGTCCAGCAGCATAATGTTCTCAGTCATCTTCTTGCTCCTTATCGTAAATAACAATACGTAGAACCTGCTCCCTCTCAAAACAACTTGATGATGCGGTTGGAGAGCCTCATAGTGTTGCGGATCACCGAGGCTATCTCATCCTGCGCATACTGTGATGATATAAGGACAGGAACATCGGGGTGATCGCGCAGGATCTCAGGAGAGGAGATCGTCCCCACGTAAGCCTCAGATCCGTGATAATTGGCGTTCGAGTCCACGACACCGAATACATTCTCTTCCGACAATATTCCCATCTGGAAGAGAAGCGCTGTCTGTGTTGCTGCTCCCCACACAAACGCTTTTCCACGCGGAAGTTCCGCTGTAATACGCATACGAACGTGCTCCAAAAGTTCAGCGCACACATCCAGATATTCCTGCATCGCTGCCTCATCCTGTCTGCGTGATGTCTCTGTCATGTTCGGATGTACCGTCACCCCAGCAGAGGATGTGCTGTGCCGCCATATCCCGTGCAGATTTCCTGCCACACCGCAGACGGCCTCCTCATCACGAGCCATGGAGAGGGGCTCCATACCAACCGTCAAAAGAAATTCCTTTAGGCTGGCACTGCTGAAGAAATTGATGTGCTCCGCACTGAACTCCTGATAGAGGTCTGCATGAGTCCGAAACTGTTCCATGTCAGGAAGAAAGAGATAGAGTTTCCCCTGTGCCCCCAAAAGAGACAAGCACTCCTTCACATTTTTCTGCAAATCAAGCAGATGCTCCAACACACCGCTTAGAATGATAAGATCAAAGGCCCCTCCAAGATCCTCAGGAAGCCTTCCAAGCCCTCCCTGATATGCCTCAATCCCATAGTGCTCCTTGATGTACGTGCAGTTTTTCCCCGACAGTTCAAGACCTGTCAAATGCGTGTAACCACGACGTTGCAATTCCCCCAACAGTCCGCCTGATGCACAGCCGATATCGAGAATACGCGCATCTTTGCCAATGTGTTCCGCAATAAATGCCGCCTCGCGCTCATAGACGCGTTTCATCGGGGCTGAGAGGACAAAGGACGTCCCCTCATAACGCGATAACATTGCATAGTAGTCTGCAAGCGGCATGGACTCCTCGATGTTTCCCGCGTAGAAGAGACCACAGGCGGAACACGCGCATACATCATACGCACGAAACGGCATGATGGAGGCTGCGGCAGAAAAGTCCCGTCGAAAGACGTGACGCGCTCGCTCCGTCGGTGTGCCGCAAACAGGGCACGTATCGCGTAAAATCTTCATTTCGTCGCTCCTTTTCCGTTTGACTTCTCCTCGACGAGCGGAATAATCATATTCTCTGCGAGCTCCTCACGTGAAAGGAATGGCGCCATATCCTCCAACGGCGGCGAAAAGAGTGAGCCGTCTGCCAGTCTCTTCGTTGCCGACTTTGGCTCAAATGGCTGATCTGTACTGACAATGACCTCGCACAGGATGGGACCATCCGCCGCAAGGGTTTCAATAACAGCCTCTTCTAGTCTGTCATTCGTCTCAATGCGGGCGTACGGCAGCCCAAACGCAGCTGCAAGTGCTCCAAAGTCTGGGAAACCGAGATCACCGCTTGCAGGACCAACGCCAACGAAAGTATGTCCCGCGAACACATTGCTTTGTGTCTGGCGAATCTGATGGTATCCCTCATTGTTGAGCACAAACAGAACAATCGGTAAGCGGTTTGTCGCGATGGTCTGGAGCTCTTGGACGTTCATCATGATACTTCCGTCGCCCTCGATACAGAATACGCGTCTTTTCCCATTTGCAAGGCAGGCTCCAATGGAGGCAGGGAGTGCATATCCCATGGAGCCCATTGCCCCATTGATGAGGAAGCGATCACCATCCTTGATGTAGAACGCCTGACTTCCCGCGACACTCGCCGAAGCATTGGCAGCAATGGTCACCGCATTTCTCGGCAGATTTCTGCTCATTGCGCCGAGGAATGCATAGAGGTTGACCTTTCCGGATGCCTTTCGATGACGCTCCTGCACAACAGGGTAGCGCTCTTTCCAGGCTGCACAGCGCTGCAGCCATGCATCATAGGACAGTGACATGCCCTCTGCCTCATGCAGAAGCACCTCCATGAACTCTGATGCGTCTGCACAGATTGGCAAATCAACGTGAACGATCCATTTTTCCATCTCAAGGGGATCAATGTCAACCATTGCCACATAGGCAGCACGCGCCCATGTCTTCGTATTCCAGCCGACTTGATTGATGCTCATACTGGCACCAATAGAGAGCACCATATCACTGTTCTGAACGGCAAAATTGCCCGCACGGTCGCCCATATTCCCGCCGCGCCCCACGTAGAGCACGTCGTCCGTTCCGATGAGGTCGATACTGCCCCAACAGGTTACAACGGGAATGCGGAGTACTTGACATAAGCGCTTAAAGACCTGCATGCCGCCTGACAAGCGGATTCCATTACCTGCATAGAGAACGGGTCGCTCTGCTTTTTTCAGTTGTGCAAGGACCTTCTGTACCGCTGTCCGCACATCTGTCCTTCCCTCGGGTTCAGGCTGTGCATAGCCTTCTAAATCTGCTTCTTCCACATACATGCCCTGTACATCCAGTGGTATATCGATCCAGCACGGTCCCGGACGGCCTTCCTGTGCGAGGAAGAATGCTTTCTCAAGCTCATAACGAACACGCGTTGGATCCATCAGCATAACAGCGTTCTTCGTCATATTATGACGAACCGCAGAGACAACATCCGCCTCCTGTCCGCCAATCGTACGAATTTTTCCGCCACAACCGGCAATGCACAGCGTACTCTTCGCCTGCCCCGACAAAACGATCATCGGAATCGAGTCCTGATACGCTCCAACGACGCCGCTGATCGCGTTAAGTGCCCCCGGTCCACTCGTCACACATAGCACTGCCATCTCGCCATGAAGGCGTGTGTAGCACTCTGCGGCCATTGCTGCCGCCTGTTCGTGATGGTGATAGATGGTCGAAAGAGCATCATGATGTCCCAGAGAATCATTAAGGTGCATCGCACCTCCGCCAACCACAGAGAAAATCTGCTGCACGCCATGCGCTGCTAGAAACTCTGCAATGTAGTCTGATACTTTTATTGCCATTTCGTCTCCCTCTAAAAATCCCTTTTAGCTCAACTCGCTCCCATTCTCACCGCCGATAGCGCACGCAGAGTGCCTTGAGCTTCTGCGGGTCGATCTCGAGGAGGTAGTCCTTCTTGAGACACCAGCGCCAGTTGAGCCCGACGGTGCCCGGGGTGTTCATGCGTGCGCGCTCGTCGAGCCCGAGGATGTCCTGCATGGGGATGATCGCCATGCGGGCGCGTGAGGCATACGCCGCCTTGATGAGACGCTGACAGATGGTCCGCGGGCGGTCGGAAGTCGTCCCCACGAGGTTGGCGAGCGATTCGCGCAGCACCTCGTCGATGTCGCGGCTGTACCAGCCGACGGTGGTGTTGTTGTCGTGCGTCCCTGTGTAGACGATGCTGTTCTCGGGCGCGGTGAAGCCGATGCGTCCCGAGCTGTTCCCTGCAATGAGGAACTGGACGATCCGCATCCCGGGGAAGCCGCAGTCGTCACGCAGGCGCTCCACGTCGGGCGTGATGATGCCGAGATCCTCCGCAACGACGTTGAGTTTGCCGAGGTCGCTCTCGATCGCGTCGAAGAATGCCTTGCCGGGGCCCTTGAGCCACGTGCCGTTAAGCGCGGTCTCCGCCTTGCCGTCCACCGACCAATAGGACTCGAATCCGCGGAAGTGGTCGATGCGGATGATGTCCACCTGCTCGCGCAGTTTACGGAAACGGCGTTTCCACCATGCGTACTTCTCCGCCGCCATGGCGTCCCAGTTGTACTGCGGGTTCCCCCACAGCTGCCCGTTCACGGCAAAGTAGTCGGGCGGTACGCCCGCGACGGTGTGCGGCGTGCCGTCCTCGTTCAGGTCAAAGAGGTGCTGATGCGCCCAGACGTCCGCGCTGTCCTGCGCGATAAAGATCGGCATATCGCCGAGAATCTCGATTCCCTTCGCGCGTGCGTAGTCGTGCAGGCGGTTCCACTGTGTATGGAAGACGTACTGCTTGAAGTAGTCAAGCTCCATCGCATCGCGCTGCCGCTCACGGAGCGAGCGGAGTGCGTCAGGGTCACGGCGTTTGATCGCTGCATCCCACTCCGTCCACGCCGCGCCGCCGTACTCCTTCTTCGCCGCGTGAAAGAGCGCATAGTCCTCAAGCCAGTATGCTTCCTTCTCACAGAACGCACGGTAATCCGCATCTGCCGCCCCCTGTGCGCGGAAGGCGCGGAATGCCTTTTCCAGAATCTCCTTCTTGAACGTGCGTACGCGATCAAAGTTGATGAAGCCCGAGTTCGCCTCGTATGGCAGGAAAAGGTCTTTCTCCTTCAGCCAGCCGCGCGCAGCGAGCGGCGCGGGGTCGATGAGCATAAAGTTCCCCGCAAAGGCGGAGATGGACTGATAGGGGGAGTAGCTGCTTCCGACGGGGCTGAGCGGGAGGATCTGCCAAACCTTTTGCCCCGCATCTGCAAGGAAGTCAACAAAGCGGTACGCCTCCTTGCCGAGGTCGCCCACACCGTACTTCGATGGCAGGGAGGTCGGATGCAGGAGGATGCCCGCCTTGCGCTCGTATCTCTGCTCCTCCTGTCGCTCGCGCAGGAGCAGTCCGAAGAGCGGTGGGATGCGGACGCGCAGATGTCCGCGCTCGACCTCGTAGGTGCGCGAGGGCTTAAAGACGTCCTCAAACACACCGCAGGCAAAGTCGCTCACGTCGAGATCGACGGTCAGCGTCTCCGTCCGGCTGCGGTTGAACGCCACGACAAAGATGCCGGGCTCCTTCTCCTCATTGAACACGTCGTAGCCCGAACGGATCGTGCGCGCGTAGGCGATGACGTCGCCCGCCCCGTAGAGAGGCAGGATGTCGCCCGTGCGCAGTGCATCGTTCCCGTTGCGCACAGCAATGAAGCGTGTTACCCAGTCACGGATCTCGAGATTGCCATGCTCCCAGTCGTAGGGGCGGCGATTGAACGGATCCTTGAACCCCTGCATCCCGATCTCGTCGCCGTAGTAGACACTCGGCACGCCGGGATAGGTCATCTGCCAGAGCGTCGCCATGATGAGGCGGCGGATACCGAGCATCGCCTGATCGAGCGTCATGCGCACGCGCGACTGCTCGATTGCGGGCATGCCCTCGTAGTATGGGACATCACCGAGGATGGTGATGGCACGCTGCACGTCATGACTGCTGATGAGGTTCATCATGGCGTAGAGATTTTCCTTCGGGTAGTTTTCGATCTGGCTCGCCATGCGCCGCACCGTCAGCGCACCGTCTGCCGCCCCCGTCAGGAAGTCCAGCATTGTACTGCGCAGCGGGTAGTTCATCGCCGAGTCCATCTCGTTGCCCGAGAGATACTCGCGCGGCGTGCCGTAGGCGACCTTGTTCGACGCGTCCTCCCAGACCTCACCGATCATGACCGCATCGGGGCTGCGCTTCTTGAGCTCGGCAAAGAAGGTCTTGGAGAAGGTCGGCGGCAGCTCGTCGATGACGTCCAGACGCCAGCCTGCGATCCCCTCGTTCATCCAGTGATGGAGGACGCTGTCCTCCCCTGTGATGATGAAGTCCATGTAGGACGGATCCGTCTCGTTGACGTTCGGCAGGGTGTCAAAATTCCACCAGCAGTCATACTCGTTCGGGAAATTGCGGAAATGGTACCACGAGTAGTACGGCGATTCCTTCGACTGATATGCGCCAATCGAATCATACTGCTTCCGACGGTTGAAGTAGATGCTGTTGCTCCCCGTGTGACTGAATACGCCGTCGAGAATGATGCGGATGCCGCGCTCGCGTGCCGCCGCGACGAGACGGCGGAAATCCTCGATATCGCCCAGCATGGGGTCGATGCGATGATAGTCCCCCGTATCGTAGTGATGATTGCTCTCGGACTCAAACACGGGGTTGAAGTAGATGCACGAAATGCCAAGTTTTTCGAGGTAGTCGAGTTTCTCCATGACCCCGCGCAGATTTCCGCCGAAGAAGTCATAGGCGA
>ERZ772945.1236-NODE-1236-length-18488-cov-5.860359_pt1 | contig 18488 bp, 27 predicted proteins | sample MGYA00511681_ERZ772945 | MGnify/ENA primary metagenome ERZ772945 (study PRJEB29015, sample SAMEA2737943) | human oral metagenome | biome: human oral; feature: human-associated habitat; material: dental | place: China | collected 2143 ...
TTATGTTTTACCTTATTAGCGTATAATTTCCGTGACTTTTCCGTGACTTTTCCGTGACTTTTCGTTAATCTACTAATTCAAAACTATACGCTACCACCCACGGGTTACTCTCCCACATGTGTCCACCGATGATTTTATACATAAGCGACGCAAAGGCTCTGCGTGGGGTTGAGTTATATATGGGCTCTATGCGCCTATTTCCGTTACGTATATATGCCTTATTGTAACAGAACATACAACCACCTGCAAAAGATTCCTTTCTAATCCCCTCTCGCATAATATCATCGTCTGGTATATCCTGCAAGCTTTCCACCTTGACATCTGTAATCTTGATGTGATGTATCATGAAGTCGGCTCTTACAAACATTTTATTTCTATATCCTGCCGAAGTGTCAAGACCTCCACCGACAATATCCCAAGCACTGCACCACCACTCGTTTGCTTCCCAATTTCCTTGTGGTTCTAATTCTTCATAAATTGTTTTATAGCTTTGTGCAATCGAGACAATATCACCGACATTGTAAGGCAGACGCTTTGCAGTTTCCTTCCAATTACCAAGCGGTGTACCCACTCTCAGTACTCGCCTTGTCATTGTCTTTGTCCCATCAAGTACCGCCTGCGTTAGGCAATACTTGTCATTAAACATTATCTTCTTCATATTGCAGTACTTGAATATTTGTTACTCCACTATATAACACCTTTTCTTTAGCTAAAGCATTGTCACTTGGTAAATGTTTCGTAAGACCATACTTAAAGGCATAATAATCTTCAACATCTTTAATGTCGTAGTGACCATCAATTTCTACTTCTAATTCAAATATTACTCTCATACGCTTTACTCTATTAGTTCGGGGTTATCATGGATATTACCAATCACGCGCCATGCGGACCTGCCATCTTCCATACAGTGGTGCTTTAATACAGAATATGCCTGTAATTCTTTCGATAGCAAGGCAAACATTCCCTCATGAAAGACAACCTTTCGGCGATATACTTTATTCATATTATCTTTTCTTTTCCCAATATATTCGAGTATATCCCCCTCAAAGATTTTCCTTCCGTTCTTATCTTTAAATCCTGTATACTGTCCTATAGAGGAAAGATCTGTAATAGGATAATAATGCTCGCCGTCTTCTTCATTAGTTACAATGAAATCTTTGTAATTGCAATTATAGCAATTATGGGTAGGCTTTTTGTCAAAGTGTACATAACTTCCATAACGCCATACTCCACTGCACTTTGCTCTGAATAATATTTCTCTGTTCATAACTTATTTATTTAAATAATTCTTGTTCCATTTGCCTATGCTCCATAATAGCGTTTACACGCTTTATCTCCGCGTCTACTTCTCGCTCCGTATTCTTACAATTCGTAAGAACAGACCTACTTCTCGTGCGGAAGTACTCTTGTTGTAGTTGGCGCATCAACGCCACTTTGTTAAAAAATTCTTGGCTGTCCATATCATTTCCTTAGTTCATTACTATTCTTTCTCCTACTTTGTGCCTTGTATATGTAAGGCTATCAACACTAAATACCCGTACACCATGCTTGTTTGCAACATAGAATTTCCATTCTGATGGTACATATTCAGGCACGTGGCTGCTTGGGCTAACAATAGGAACATACACAATCGCCTCTTGTTTAGTATATGGCTGTTCATCGTCCATGTGACCCGGAATGTACTCCTTACATACTAAAAAACCTTTGAAAGGCTGATTTTTACAGCTTCCCAAAACAGCTAAAAAGCTGATAAATAGAATTACCTTTTTCATTACTTTATATTAATTGAATAATCCTTGTTCCTCACACATCTTTATTGCCTCTATGAAATAGAAAGGCGAGTTTGCTATTGCCACAGCTCCGCTCGTTCCATTCCTCCACATTTCCGCTATCCAATCTTCTGATGTCATAGTTGTAGAAACGCCGTACTTGTTGAGAACTTTGTTAATCTCCACGCATTGTTCGTAAGCCTCGTTTTCTTGGAAGATGTCGCGAATGCGGTTAAGGATAAAGCCGCCGTAACTCATCAGTATTTTCTCGAAAACCTCCATATCATTTTTATAAATTAAATAGTTCTAATTGGCGAGGGTTGAAGACTTCTTTATAATAGTCAATCTTACTCATAGCCTCTTTAAGTTTGGGAAGTACAGACGAGCCCCTAATTTCGGGCTCGTTACTATCGTCATCATCTATATCTCCACCCCTGAATTGAATTTCATCTATAACACGTTGGCATTTCTCTTCTAATGAATTCAAGGCTTCGGAAACAGCTTCTTTCTCGGTATTATAACCGTCTTTTAGCGTGTCAACATAAGCTGCACCACAGCAACCGCCTTGCGTCCAGAAATTATAATGAAGTCCAAAATCCCATCGTCCGTTGTCTGATTGCGCTGTTGTAACTTTGAAGGAACAGACTTTGTTAGCCCAATCAATTTTAATATGCGGTGTCAAACACACATCGCAAATATTGAAGCCAAAATCTTTGTATTGATGCACGATTTTGGGTCTGTCCTCCAAATGTAAGTATTTGCCCCATTCTTCGAAAGTGAAATTTTGCCCTGTGCATTTGCAGCTATGGTGAATGTTTTTGCTCATATCAGTATCTGAACCTTGTAAAGTGAATAATTGCCATAGGCTTTATTACATCAGCCAAGCGGAACCAATGATACCAGTCTGAAAAAGATAGCCCATCGTTATTTGCCAAATTCGTTAAATCAACCAATCGGCAACTATCTACTTTTGCAGGTCGCATAAAATCGAATACATCCAATCTCTGTACGCCTATACCGTTCTCGGTTGTAAGCGTTGCAATTTCCACTAGCTTACTCCTGTAAGGCTTACCCGTCCATTGCCGAATGGACAACACGGCACGCCCCTCCTGTACCTCCTTAATTCGTTTCTCCCACAGAGGGTAATTCGCTCTGATGGTGTGCAGCTTAGGGAAGCTGCAAGCCCTTACACAACTGTTACAGTCGGATATATTTATGCCCGACAAATCTTGCGGCGAAGCACAATCAGGACAACTTTGCCCTAACAAGAACTTCTCTTTGAAATGTGTTTCTTCCCCTGCTCGTTTGTGATTTGCAAGGAAATGTCTTGATAGTGTGATTACGTATGTTTTCATCTTCTTCATAATCTTTGTTTTATTTTTTGTTATACAAATAAATTCTTTTGAACCCGCCTCAATACCTTTGTTTCGGCATCCTTACAAAACTGCTTATTCACCTCGAACCCGTAAGCCTTTCGGTTGAGATTGGCGGCGGCAAGTAGTGTTGTCCCGCTTCCCGCGCACGGATCTATTACCACGTCGCCTTTGTCCGTGAAAATCTCGATTAACCTTTCGAGCAGTGGGACGCTCTTCTGTGTAGGGTGCACTCTCGGTGTGTCCATGTCCCGAGGATATTCCATGCAGTTGAAAACCATTTGCCCGTCATTGTTGAATTTTGGCAATTTATCACGATAAAGCAACACGCCATATTCGCAGTTGCCTACAATCTTCATATTAGCTTTCAATACCTGTGGCGAATAGTTCTTGCGAAATACGAGATTGATGTATTTATTCAGTCCATATTTGCGCCCCAACTCTATGAATTGAAACTGCTGCTCAAATTCGCAGAACATTATCATACAGGGAGCTTTACCCGTCCCCTTTGGTTCCTTGATGAGCATCTTGGAGCAGAAGTGCATAAACTCGGCGGGTCTAAATTCATTCTCGGATGAGAAGAATTTTTTACCAGCCTTTGCACTCTCTCCGTTCTTATTGTCGCCGCCCTCATACCATATAGGGTTACTTGCATAGGCATTATTGCCGAGATTGTAGGGTACATCCGTAAGTATCAACTGCGCCTTTGGTATGCCTTTGTTTTTCCAATTTTGGAAGCTGTCGTTATAAAGTTCAATATCTTTCATTGCTGTTGTTTGTTATGTTGTTAGAAAGGGCATTCCTCTTCGGGTAGGCTGCTAAAATCGAAAACTGCCGCTTCGTCGGCTTCTTGTTGCCTCCGTCTGATTTCTGCCTGTATATGGTTTTCGTTGTCCCATACGGGCTCTATGCCATTCGTGTACGGCGTATATCGCCCGTTGTTGAGGTTGTATTTGAAAAGTGCCGTTCCGCACTCTCCGAGGTGTCGGAACTTAACCTTTTGAACGTGAACTTCAACTGTATTTTCTGTGCGGTTTCGGTGTACCACGATACCGAAATCTGCTTTGTTGAAGAAGTTAGCCGAGCCGCTGATGTCGTACAATGTCGGTGCTTCTATAACCCCGTCCTTGTTGCGGGGCTGCTTGGTGGGATGTGCCATTAGGATAATCAGCAGGTCGTTGCGTTGTGCGAAGTTTGTCAACTTATCGAGCAGCTCGCTGATGTACTGCGTTTCATTGCGTGTTCCCTGTTCGCTTTCGAGCCTGTTGTACGGGTCGATAACGAGGGCTTTAATGCCCCGCCGACGGACAAGATATTTGGCTTTTTCAAGGATATTGTCTACTCGGTAGTTATCCGTTGGGGCGATGAAATAAAAGTCCTGCTCAATATGCTCCTTTACCTGCTTATACTCGCCGAATGTCAGCGATTGGCGGTTGAACCGCTTCCCCGTGAACTTTTCTATTAACTTCGAGGCGTGATAGGCGAGGGGGGCATTCTCGGGGCTGAAATATGCAAACCGCCACCCATAACGCATATTCAATCGCTCGGCTATTTCATCGATAAACTCCGATTTGCCGCTGCCCGGAATACCCGTTACGATACACAGGCGTTTTGTTTCAAAGCTGCACAGACGGTCGAAATTATCGTGTCCGATGGTTACGCCCTTTTGCCAGCCGTTTTCAAACAGCGCGTCCAGCGATTGCTCGAAGTCGCTTACCGTGAACACACCCTCAACCTTGATTTCGGGTGCGGAGGCGATACACTGTAATAGGCTTTCACGCCCAAATTTCATCAGATGTTCGTTAGCGTCCTTGCAGCCCTCTCCATACTCCAAAACTCGGCAGCGTTCCACACCGAAACGTCGCAACAGCTCATCACGCAAGAGAACGCCCTTAGTGTCCGTGTCGGAGGCGATATAGATAGTCTCCTTATCCTCGAAATACTCCTCTATATAATTGTCGAGATAATCGAGGTTGGCGTTTGCCCCGTTCGGAACGCTGATAACATCATGCCGCCCGCATTCGTAGAATGACAGAGCATCCATTTCACCCTCCGTAATGATGCACTCTTTTTGTCCCTTGATAGCGTCGATGTTATAGGGTAGGAGCTCCGCCCCACTTACGAGTTTAAAACACTTATCGCCCGTGCGGAACTTCGTGTTTACAAGTTCCCCGTTATGGTAGTAGTTGAACTGCACCGTATTTGCCTGTCCATTCTTCTGTGGCATCCATTCCAAGCCCTCCGTAACTTTCATTGCAAGCAGCGTCTCCTCACTTATCCCCCTACCTTTGAACCATGCAAGGGCTTTAGCCGACATGGGAGCAGTGGGGCGGGGCTGTGGCTTCTTATATTCGCGCTTCTGTTGCCTTATCTGTGTCTGCCTATACCACGGTTGTTGCTCCATCCATTTACGTTTCCCCTCTGGCGACGGATCATAAGTGCTTTCGGTAAGCGTGCCGCTCCAGCCGCAGTAATGGCAGTGCCATAACCCTTTATCCAAATCAACGGATAGGCTCTTATCCCTCTTGTCGCGCCGTTGGTTATGGCATTGCGGGCAATAGGTCTTTACCTTTCCTCCTGTTCGGCCGTAGGGTATCTGTATGCCAAAGTCACTATAATTTTTCATTTTCTTATTTTCTTTTTCCTATCTCAACGCTTATAACCGCGAATTTGCCCGTTTCTTTGCGTAATGTCGCTTTCAAATCTGTTTTACGTGCAATTTGCTGTATCAAAAATTTTAATGCGTTATATGCGCTTATTTCGCGTTTTTATAGTAATATCCAACTCTTACTCGCCTCATCCCAACTGTGGCGTTCCGATGGTCGGGCAGGAGCTGTCGGGGGTATAGTTGCCTTACCTGTGCCGTATGTGCGCCGTCCCGTCTGCGGCTCAATATACTCGCCGATACCGAGCGTTACGCCCGCCTGTGTTCGTTGCTGGCATTGTGAACCTTTTGCACCCCTGTTGTTATCGTAATTGCCCTCAATAACCTTTACCCAATTTTTCGGATTTTCAAATAGCCAATCGAAAGTCGCAGCCCATCCGGTGTTATTGTTACCCCGCAAAAAATCAGAGGCAATAACACGTTCGAGCAGTTCTCGAGCCTTTGTTGTCCACTCGTCGCTATCCTTGCTCCACTCGTCGAGGCGGCATTTGATTTTCTGCCTCCTGTTCTCGTTGAGTGCCTTAACCTTGGGGAGGCAATTTCCGCAGATTTCATTCCATAGGGCGACGATATCCTGATAAGGATATATTTTCTTCTTTTCTCTACTCTCCTTTTCTTTGGTGATTTCTGTATCAATTAACTCGCGCTTGCTGTGGTTTTCGCTAACAGAAACGCTCGCTCTTTGCGGTTTCTCATCACAGAAACTCGGTTTGGTTGGTGCTTCTATATTTCTCCTTTTGTAAACACTTGAAAGATTATCCACGAAGTGTTGACACCAAATTACCTGTTTACTTTTCCACAATTTACTGTCTATCTTACCAAGCGCAAGGAGAGTATTTATTATATCCTTTGCCGTATCTTCACTGCATCGAGTTTTGGCTAATAGATACGCCCAATTATTAGGTACAGAGCAATCATAATAATGTCCCTCTGCATCGCCGAGGATTTCAAGCAACTTAAACCAAAAGGCATATCCATCATTTCCATACTTGCTTTCAAGTATGAATATCGTGCGCCCGCCTTTGACAAAATGAGGATAATAATCAACGGTTTCTTTTGTTGGTCTTCCCATAATACTACTCCTTAACTAACATTGTTGCTACTATTGATTTGCGCAGCTTCTCTTTGCGGGCGTTCCAATCAAAAGCTCGCATCATCCACTGCCTGTAATCAAGAGGAATATCAGTTATCCTCCCGAAAGGCATAATCTCTATTGGCTCACCTTGATTTTGTCTTAATGTTATCATTTGTTCAATGAAAATGCTCCGAACAGTAGGGCTAACCACGCATAACAGCAGCGTTGGAGGCTTTTCAGCTTCTCCACCCGTATTCGGAGCTTGAGTAATTTAATCATCTGTTCGGTTATCACTCTCATCCCGTATGGGACTCTTTGCCTCTAATTGTACAATTAGCTTGCGTGAGAGCCTTTTAATGTTGTACGATTTCGTGTCTTTGTCATTTAATATTCCGCATAACACATTGAGGTATCGTACCACTTGGTCGCGCTGTGCATTACTGATGATTATCATTTGAATATCACTTTAGGAGGAAACGCCGTTCCCCCTGCGTTGGAAATGTGAACTCTTTGGCAAGGTCGGGGTGTGCAGCCGTGAAAGCCTTTGCGTCGAACTTGTTGCTCGGCTTGGGGGCTTTCCATGTAGCAAGCGTTTGCCCGCCGTAACTGATAGCCTCCGCGTCGCCAAACCCGAGCTTGATTTTCTCCTCAAGCGCGGTTTTCTTTTCCTCGATGACTGCTAACTCGTCCTTAACGGCTTTCAAATCTTGGTAAGCGGCGAAAATATCGTCGTTTACCTCTACAATCTTACCGTCCGTATGGCGATTGTACTTCAACAGAATGTCCTGCACGTTGGCTGCCGTCGGTTCTTGCTTGGCTTGGATATTATCAACCCAAAACTTATCTACCTCCTCAACCAACCAAGCGAAGAAGTCGGGAACAAATGCGAGGTCTTTGTAACCGAAGTTCCTGCCTTGTGTGAGCCAAGCTAACGAGCCGTGTTGGTAACCTGCTACTCCCAACTGATATTGTACCTGTACAAACCAATGTTTCGGTATATCGTCCTCGTCAATGGTCATTTGCGTTGTCTTACATTCCAATATGCCTTTATTTTCGTTGCTGTGAGGCATATCAGCCAGCCAATAAGTACGGTCGGGGCTTACTTGTAAATAAGGGCGTTCATCATCACGGATAAGCCAATCGCCAGCGGAAGACTTGATAACCTGTTGTCCCGTCTCATCTTGCCAAAATAGGCTAACAGCGTCTTCGAGGTAGTGCCCCGCTTTCATAGCGAAGTTTTCCTGCTTCGGAGCATCAAGGCCTACCTTGCGCCTCCATAACTGATAAGGGGTTTCCCACGGGTTGAGCCCAACTATTGTAGCGACTTCACTGCTACCTATTCCGCTCTCTCTGTATTTCAGCCATTCGGTTCTATCCTTTGGTCGAATGATGGTATTACTCATTTTGTCTCCTCCTCTTTCTTTGTATTAGCGCTTAGAATACGCTCAACGAAGGCAAACTTTACGCCATCGTCTAATAGTTTAGGTAATCGCTCGTCTGCATTCAATGCTTTTGCAATAGCTATTTTCAGATTGAACGCCTTACCCATAATTCCCATTGCTAAAGCTGTTTTGTTATCAGCCAAATCTTCTGTAGCTATCACGATAACACTACGCTTCTCGTTGTCCTTCTCTTGCCAAGTCTTTACTTGCTTTTCGATGATTTCGTTAATTTCCATAATTTCTATTGTTTTTTTGTTGTTGTTTTCTTTTGTTCTTTCGGCTGTTCACCGTTTTTTATCTCCCCTGTTTCGGGGTCTACATCAGCGGGGGCCTTATCGGTCGCCTCAACGGAGGTAGGTGTCGGTTCGCCTGTTGCCTGTGCAATGGCAGCGGCAGCCTTATCCTGTGCCGATTTAGCCGCTTTCTCACCATCCGCTTGTTTCTTAGCTTCGGCGGCGGGGCGAACAAACGTTTCTTGTACCGTTGTCGACCCCTCCTTAATCGCGTTGGCGGTGGCGCGGAGTTCAAATACTTTTTCCTTGTCGATTTCCTCTATCTTGCTGATGCCAAGATAGAGGAATAGCTGTTGTTCGGTAACACCGAGATTTCCGAAGTACTCGATAATAGCCTTGCGCCTCTTTTCGAGGTCTATATCCTGCCCAAGCGCAACTTTCTTAACATCGTTGATGATGCGCTTTGTTACCGCTTTCGGTATCACGGTTAATACGGCATTACGGAAAGCTATAGAGGAGGCAGCGTTGCCCGTTACTACCTGCATATCCTGCGAGTAAGTATAGCCTTTCTTCGTCATAATACTGCGCTTCACTTCCTTGCTTACAGCAAAGTTCGTTTCAAGATCGTGGCAGATAGCCTGTGCGGTTATCATGCGCCCGTCGTTACCAATGATGCGTGTCTGTACTCGGAGATTACCCCAAGCCCCAGCGATGATTTCCGCCATACGAACGGATAGTCCCTCAATGATGGCATCCTGCCCGTTGGCGTCTTTTCTTTTAAGGCTGTAGAAGCAGTCCTCCGCAGTCTCTCTGTCCATCGTGGCGTATGTCGCTATCTTATTCAGAACAGCGTTTACATCACGCGGGTACTGTTTTGCGGTGGCAATCTGAATGTCTACCTCCGCACGGTCAATAGCAGTCAACATTTCTGCCTGCTTTACTTCGATGATTTCATTATCCATAATTAATGTGAAATTATTTTATTTGTCCTCTATTCGCTTCGGACATTGCGTTTTCTTTTTCGAGTGAGTACCGGGCAAACCTAACGGGCTTACCTGTAGCCTTACAGATACTCTCTTCCATTGTCTTTTTGATTTGCATACCCTCCTGTCGGAGGTCGCTTATTCGTGAAGCGAGGCGGTAACAGCCATATTCTCTCAATGCCTCGAGGGCTGTTATTGTGCCACCGTTCAACAGGTGTTCACGGATAAGCCGTTTGTGGGTGTTTGCCTGTTCCATTGTTATTGCTATTTGTGTGTTGCCATATAGGTTGCGGCACGACTGTCTATTTCCGCGTTGGTAAGCACTTTTTCCTCGAGAAGCCATGCCTCCAACTCTGATTTTCTGAAATATAGCTTGCGGCTCTTCTTGTAGTGCGGTATCTGCCGCTCACTCGTAAGTCTATATAAATGCCCCTTGCTGAACCCTGTAAAAAGTACTGCTTCGTCAAGGTCAAGGATAGCCTTTGCGCTTATCGCCGCGAGCTTTTCAACCCTCCCAAGTTGGTTACTCAAATCCTGTAATGTCAAAGTCTGCTGTGCCATAATCACAAGTCCTCCTCCACCAATTTGTCCATATATCTTGGCAGGTAACCGATGTGATACAACCATCTGCCAGCTAAAATACACAATGCGAGTACCACGAAAGCTGAAATTTTGATGATCAACCATTCATATAATGGTATTGGCGTGAGTGGGTTATCCTCGCCAGCCAGCAGCATAAAAGCTAAAAAACCTACTATGCAAAGTGCTGATAACGCACACCATTGTACGCATTTCTTTATCGTTGTATTCATACAGTAACCCCCTTTATTTTTGTTTCGCTATAAACGCTATCTATACCGATTTTTATTATCCTTTGATATGCAGTCAGAAGATTTATTAATCGGCGATTTTCGCTATTCAACGTCTTATTGCTACACTCCAAGGCTTCAATGTATTTTTCATCTTCCCCGATGTACTCATCGCGGTTGATACAGCACCGCACAGGTTCACCGAAGCTATCTGTAAGTCCAGCCTTGAATGCCCGTAAACGGCAAATCTCTTCGAGTGTGGTTTCTTCATCAGTAACAACTCTTTTACGTGATTTTTTCACCACGGCCTTTGAAACCTCGCCTTGTGCTTCTCTTTGCGCTCTACGTTCCCAATATGCATCTTGGTATTTCTTGTTGTAGAGATACTTTGCCCTTGATGCAGAAGGGCTTAATTGACTACTCATGCTTTTGCCTCCTTTGCTTTTAGTAGTTTCTCAACACGTCTACGGATAACGTAAATAGTACCTTGACTATGAATGCCGTACTTCTTCATTAAGTGCTCTGTAACGAGTGTCTTGCTTTGCCCCTCAACGGACATCAGAGCAGTGTACTCATTGTAGATAGCCAAGTCGCGCTCCTCGCGTTCCTTTTGGCAGTCCGTCTTGAAAATCTTTACTTTCTCCATCCCTTTACTTTTTAGTTTATTTTTATTTCCGATTTTAATTATTATTTTATATATTTGCACGGTTACTTTATCGTAACTACGATGCAAATATAAACAAGAAAAATTGTTATAACAAGATTTATGGCAATAAGTATTGTTATTTTTATAATTATTAACAATAATAGTTGTTACTTATGGAGAAAGTAGATAGACTTCGGCAAGTATTTAACTACATTAAAAGCATAGGACTTGTACATACGCAGAAAGATTTAGCAGAGCGGATGAAAGCAAGTGAAGCTACAGTATCAAAGGCATTAAAAGGGGAAGAGCAAATTCTTACGAGTAGTTTTTTACGTAGGCTCAATAGGGCGTTCGATAATATATTTAATTCACAATGGTTATTAACGGGCGAGGGTGAAATGCTTGTACACCACGTAAATCAGTCTGTTAATGGGGATAATAACACACAAATCGCAGGGAATAATAACCGTATAGCCTTACCAAGTACACTTGATAGAGCAATAAATGAAATTGCGGAACAGCGAAAGCTGGTGTCAAAGGCGCAAGAGCAGATAGATAGACTTATTACATTATTAGAAAATAAATAAAATTATATTTATGAAAAAGTTTTTATTCGTTTTCATTATATGCTGTTTTTCTGTATTAAATGGTTTTGCACAAATAGAAACAAATTACGTGATAGTAGGTAAAAATGGCTACCCTAAAGAGGAAAACTGGCGTTTTACAATTAATACCGATAAATGTACTTTAACAGCCGAGAATATGCTGGTAACTAAATATTATAATATAGTTGATTCTTCAGAACCCTTTGATGCGGATAGTGTCATTATTCATAAAATGATTTGCAAGGAAGGTGATGAAATTATACATAAGATAACAACTATATCTCCAAAAGGGAATTCTAATAAACAAATGTCCATGCTTATGGATAATATGATAGTAAAAGGAAGAGATTTGGGTGTAATTTATTATGTGGCAGATTTAAGGCGAGACAAAGTTCAATAAATAGAATTATTGACATAATCAATCATTAAGATGATGATGTAAAAGTAGATAAATCGCTTAATATATCTATAAAAATAGATAATACAGATATGAAAAAACTTTTTAAATTGGTCGTACTTTTAATAGTGTCATTAGGGGTGTCTTCTTGTGTATCTCGTGATAGTAAAATCAAATCACTTGTTACCGAGGATTTAGAAAAAACGATAATAGATATTGACAGCTACAACCCTATAGAAATGAAAATAGATAGTGCCTTTGCATCTGTATATATTGACAGTATTTCTGTTGGATATGCAAAAGAAATTGAAAGCGGAATATCAAAGCTCGAAGAACTTAACAAGGATATTGACATGAAGATGGATTTCTTAAGAATATCCTATTCTAATAGTAGATGTAACGAAATCAAATCACTGGGGAAAGAAATGAAAGCTATCATAGATAAAAATAGCGAATTGTTCATAAAAATATATGAAAGGAGCAAGCAAATAGGAGATAGTTTTATCGGTTGGAAAGTGTACCATTCGTTCAGATGCCGAACCGCAGGAGGTAATATGGCTATCGGCGAAGTATTATATATAGTAGATAATACAGCACAAAACATCTTATTTAAAGAAATTATTGATAAGGAGGAAACATCTTATAAAAAGTATATAAAACTTGCTCTTAAAACAAAAGGAAAAGTATTGGAAGTTGAAAATGAATAGCAGATTACAAGAAATAATCAGATATAAGACAGGCGGGCGGCAAACAGAATTCGCCGCTCTGTGCGGGTGGACACCGCAGTACCTTGCAAAGTTATTAAGAGGTGAGAACTTTGGGCTGCAACCCGTATTGACAATCCTCACTACGCTTCCCGAAATCAATGCTCGTTGGCTATTGCTCGGACAGGGAGATATGTTGGAAATAGGCAAGTTGTTCAATCTACAACGGGAAGCGTTCGCCCATATCCAAGCAATCCTCGAAATAGAAAAATATATCCCATTCATGTCGCCCGATGAGCTATACGAATACGAACAGGCAGTGACAACCGGAAGAAATCCTATTTTTAGCCCCGAAACGCTTTCATATTGGAGGCAGCGGGCAAGTGAACGTGAAAACGAATTAAACGCGAAATTCGCCGCCGCAAACGCAAAATCAGAGAAGTTATGCAAACGCCTGACAGCCAAAAAGTAGTTAAACGCTTTTTCCAAGCCATATATTATTTGAAAGAGCAACGGATCATTAGAGGGAAACAAACGTTTACGGCAAAATATAAGATAAACCGCTGGAATATGAACACTCTCGAAAAAGACTTGACGAGGGATATTTTTCAACCAGCATGGTTAACATACCTTGTAAAGGATTTCGGGGTATCTTCTGAATGGCTACTTACAGGCAAAGGAGAGATAATGAAGACAAAAGAGGTGGCTAAGTAGCTTCCTCTTTGTCTTTATTATCTTTTGTCAGTATAGATGGTATAGCCGCGACCGCCGCCTGTTTGTTCTTATCCAATACCTTTGTGTATATCTGTGTTGTCGAGAGCTGACGGTGTCCGAGTAGCTTTGACACTGTGTATATGTCAGTCCCCAAATCCAACATCATTGTTGCAAAAGTATGACGGGCGCAATGGAAAATATCATCCATTTGAGGAATTGGAAGAACATAGAGAATAAACCGATAACAGGTTGTGAATTAGTCGATTTTCTATATTTTACGAGTGTGGCAGAAAAGCAATCCGGCATGGAATATTGAATCCTTTCGGTTACCAAACCGTTATCCGTTGGTTTCCCCAATGAAGAGAGGTAACGAAAAAAAGGAGAGATTTCTATGGAGAGGTTTCTATCTCACTGTTCCGCAATGTTCTGCTTATCAAAGAACGCTTTAACAACGGGTAATTTTGCCCATAAAATTAAAGCATATGAAAATAGAGAAATTCAAGGTGTTGCTCTACCTCAAAAAGAGCCGATTGGACAAGTCGGGCAAAGCCCCCATCATGGGACGTATCACCGTCAATCGTTCGATGGTGCAGTTCAGTTGCAAAATCTCCTGTACGCCCGATTTATGGAATCCTCGTGAAAGCCGTCTGAAAGGCAAGAGCCATGAAGCCGTAGAGACTAATGCGAAGCTGGACAAGCTGATGCTCTCCATCCACACGGCATTCGACACGCTTGTGGGAAGAAACGCGGATTTCGATGCGGAAGCTGTCAAGAACCTGTTTCAGGGAAGCCTCGAAACACAGATGCCCCTGTTGGGAATGACGGACATCGTCTGTGAGGAACTGAGGAAGCGTATCGGGATAGACCGGGCAAAAGGAACCTACCCTGCCTATATCTATACCCGGAGAACCTTGGCAGAGTTCATCGAAAAGGAGTTTCGCACCAAAGACGTTGCTTTCGGTCAGATGACGGAGCAGTTTATCCACGATTACCAGAGTTTCATCTTGGACGAGAAAGGACTTGCCATAGATACCTGCCGGCACTATCTGGCTATCGTCAAGAAAGTATGCCGAAAAGCCTATAAGGAGGGACATGCCGACAGATGCTTCTTCGCCCACTTCAGTCTTCCCCAACCAAAGGAAAAAACGCCGAAAGCCCTAAGCTGAGAATCCTTCGAGAAAATCCGTGACTTGGTAATCCCCGAACATCGCGCCTCCCATATCTTGGCAAGAGATCTCTTTCTCTTTGCCTGCTATACGGGAACAGCCTACGCCGATGCCGTTTCCGTTACACGTGACAATCTGTTCACGGATGACAATGGCGGGCTGTGGCTTAAATACCGCCGCAAGAAAAACGAGCTTCGTGCCTGTGTCAAGCTGCTGCCCGAAGCCCTTGCCTTGATAGAGAAATACAGGGATGACGACCGTCAGACTCTCTTCCCGATGTTGCACTATCCCAATATGCGCCGCCTCATGAAATGTCTGGCTGTCCTTGCCGACATCAAGGAAGACCTGACCTACCATGCTGGCAGGCACTCGTTTGCATCGCTGATTACCTTGGAAGCCGGCGTTCCTATCGAGACCATCTGCAAGATGCTGGGGCATTCCAACCTGCAAACTACTCAGGTGTATGCGAAGGTTACGCCCAAGAAGCTTTTCGAGGATATGGACAAATACATCGAAGCGACAAAGGATTTGAAACTTGTATTATAACACCCCATAGATAATAAACGAATTTATGCGTAGCACATTTTCTTTACTACTCTATATCAATCGCAACAAGGTACGTGTGGATGGTACAACTTCCGTACTCTGCCGAATCTCCATTGACGGGAAAAGCACGACGATAACCACCGGCATCTCCTGCAATCCCAAACAGTGGAATGCCAAAAAGGCGGAGACCGTAGAGGTGCGGACGAACAATCGCCTGAAAGAGTTTCGCAAGCATGCGGAGCAGCTCTATGATGAAATGCTCAAAGAGCAGGGGGTGGTCAGTGCCGAACTATTGAAAAACAAAATTGCAGGTCATGCGGTCATTCCTACCCATCTGCTCAAAATGGGAGAAAGGGAACGGGAACGCCTTGCCGTCCGCTCCAAGGAAATCGACTCCACTTCGACCTACAGGAGTTCTCGGTATTACCAGAGTTATATCCGTGAGTTCTTGGACTCGAAAGGCAAGACAGACATTGCCTTCTCAGACATCACCGAGGAGTTCGGACGGGAATACAAGGTCTACCTGAAGCGGTACAAGAACTTCGGGGCATCGCAGACCAACCATTGCCTCTGCTGGCTGAACCGATTGGTTTACCTTGCCGTAGACCATGAGATTATCCGTGCCAATCCTTTGGAGGAGTTGGAGTATGAGAAGAAACCGTCCTCCAAGCGAATGCATATCAGCAGGACTGAACTGAAACAACTGTTGGAACTGAAACTTCCCGCCAATGACCCATTGAAGGAATTGGCTCGCCGGGCTTTTATCTTCTCCTGTTTTACAGGACTTGCCTATGTCGATACCCAGCTGCTGTATCCGCACCATATCGGGCGAACGGCAGAAGGGAGACGGTACATCCGAATCAATAGAAAGAAAACAAAGATAGAGTCATTCATTCCTTTGCATCCGATAGCGGAGCAAATACTTGATTTGTACAATACGACCGATGACACACAGCCGGTCTTTCCGTTGCCGAGCAGAGACTCTACGTGGTTCGAAATACACGAGCTCGGTGTTATCATCGGGCGGAAGGAGAACCTCTCCTACCACCAAGCCCGACATAGCTTCGGCTCATTTCTGATTTCCGAGGGGATTTGCACGGAGAGCATTGCCAAGATGATGGGGCACGCCTCTATCACCAGTACGCAAACCTATGCGAAGATTTCCGAGAAGAAGATTGCGGAGGATATGGATAGGTTAATCGAAAGAAGAAAGAACAATGAATATTGAATTACCATGAAAAGAGAAATCATAACCATCAGCGAGAATGGGAATATACACATTCCTACGACTACCATTTGGATGTCTGTTTGTGAGATTGCCGACCTGTTCGGTGTTTTACAGAACTAACTCTGTAATCTTCTCATCATGTTCAGAAAAGATGTTTTCTATGAGAATAGAAAAAGACACTATGCTTTTCCATAAGGATTGTTTGGTGAAACTATGCGATATAGATGTTTCTGTTTAATTGTTTTTACGCTTATAAACGCGGAAGTCAAGGATTCTCTGCTGATGGTAGTCAGTAGAGAAGACCAACTCTAAGAGAAAGCAAGTCTTCAATCATCCACAGTTATATGCTTCCCTTCGGAAGTACGCAAAAGGATTTTCGTGTTTTCTTTGGTATAAACACGAAAAATGTATACCTTTGTGACGACTTGGAATACAAACTTCGAAAAGGCCTAGGCAATGATAAGATATTACAAGCCAACGCACTCCGCTACGAGGTACACCTGAAAGAGCAGGAAGCTATTGCCCTAATGGAAGCGGTAATTGAAGGAAAATTGTTGATTTTTAAATATAAAAAAATCATGGGAGAAAAATCGAAGAAAATAGGCGAATACGGAGAAGATTACGCCGAAAAATTTTTCAATTCAGTCGGCTGGGACAGTTTATCCAAAGGTATTGAATTGAAATGCAGTAATGAATTACATCAAAATAAAAATGGGAATCCCTCTCGAACACATGGCATAGATTTTTTATACACTTACCAAAGCCCACTTGTAGATGGGCAGTTGAATAATGTAATAATTTCAGTCAAAGATCAAAATTATCCCAATAATCCCAATACAAAGTTTAGGGAATTTATGAAAGAACTAATAGCAATGCTTGAATGTTATGACTGCTCCGAAGAAAAACAGAAGGTGTTAAAAAATTATCGGTGTAATTCAATAAATGACGTTGGTATTTTATTTTGGATAAACAATACTGGAAAATCCGATACAGACTTAATCAAATCAGTATCTTCTGTAAGGCTTGAAGATACAAGGGATAATACCATTTATCTAGTTGATAATAGAAGAGCAACTTTCATATTAGAAGTAATGAAGTTTATTAAAACAAAAAACGATTTTCAATATTCTTTCTATTATCCTTTGACCGGTCGAAATCTCAACCCTCAGAATAGAAGTAATGCAGGGAAAATTCTCCCAATTGAGTATCTTAATTCTAGTGTAATTCCAATAAAATTAGAGAAAAAAAGCAATAACAAAGAGATTTCATTGTTTTTGGCAACAATAGATCATTTTGAGGCGGATGAGTTTATGCGTCTAATGGGATTGGCGAAGGATATTTCGACAAATTTAGTTGGAGAAGTTATCATTGCCTTTCCCGATTACGACCAATTGAAACATAGCAATGTCGTTAATGAATTGAAACAAGGATTCCAAGATGCCGATTTTACAAAAACTGTTTCTGTTATAAATTATATTAATCCTATAAATGCTTTATAATATGAATGTAGAACATAAAGATATAAACAAGTTTATTCCATATGGGGAAATGCTTCGTGGATATGCTAATCAAAATATAATATCCAATGCAGAAATACACAGAATACTGAAAGAACGAGGTATCTTTACTTTAAATCAAGAAAAGGAATATACCGTACCAATATTACAGACTTTGTTATTGTCCCCAAAAGAATTTGAGGAAGTTAGAAATTCATTCTCTAAAAAGGAAGATAACGAAAAAGCGTTTTCGAGAGAAATTAATTGGGCAATAACTAATAATATATTTGTCCCTGAAATACTATCGGTTGATATTAACGATTATTTGAAGAAATCATTACCTACTTGCGAACTTAAGCAACCAATTCTTTTTACCAAATTAAACAATAACCAGAACCATCTGATTGCTGAGTTTACAATTTGTCGCCACGATAGAAACAAATCTTGGTTCGAACAGACCAACGAATTCACCGGGAAAGTTGAGTTTATTAATGAAAATGGGAAAGGGAATATAAGAATTACCCATACTGCACCAGAAACAAAGGATTTGGCGGAACAAATAATAAAAGTGCAAGTGAATAAGTTTAAACAAAAAGGTCTTATAAATCAAGATGAAAAACCAAGAAAGATTCTTTTT
>ERZ772945.1237-NODE-1237-length-18478-cov-42.059382_pt1 | contig 18478 bp, 21 predicted proteins | sample MGYA00511681_ERZ772945 | MGnify/ENA primary metagenome ERZ772945 (study PRJEB29015, sample SAMEA2737943) | human oral metagenome | biome: human oral; feature: human-associated habitat; material: dental | place: China | collected 2143 ...
CGGAGAGCTTCGACAGGCGCTCTTTCTCCTTCTGCTCTGCCGCAGCCTTCTTCTGGTAGTCCTTCTCCCACTTCGCCTTAGCGGCGGCAACTGCGGCGTCAATCTTCGCCTGCACGTCCTCGGGCTTGTCCTTTGCAGATTCGCCCGTCGGCTTGTTCTCACCGCCTCCCGCGTCAGTCGCACCCGCAGGATTGCCCTCCGTGCCGCCAGAGCTCCCCTCGCCACCGCCATCCGCGAAGAGCTGTAAATCGAAATCAAACATGGATTCTTCCACGTTACTCCTCCTCTCGTGTCGTTTATCTTCCATCGGCGCGTGATAGCGCCGGAGATCGTATACCGTACATGGCTGTGCCTCCTCCCTGAAAACGGGCATAAGAAAACCCGCCCAGAATTGAGCGGGTTTTCTTGTTAGGGTTTCAACTTAAATATCTTCACAGGCTTCAATACTTTCGCGCAAGAATCCCCCAATTTTAACGGTAGCTTCTTTTATCGGAGTGTTAAGATAGAGAACATTGCCCCGATGGTACAAATCTGCAGAGAACAACATTTCTCTGACATTCATCAAAAATTTCGCTTCGCAGTACTGTGCATGGCGCTCCGTCTCCAAAGAAAACTCCTTAATATACCTTGGACCACGTTGCGCATCTCTCATGTCATAAATCTTCATATGCGGTAATCTCCTTTCTAGGGAAATCGAGAGGCGCCTAATACCTAATCGTATAGCCTCCCCTCTTGTAAGACTCATCTTCTCGCAGTAATATCCTTGATACCTTTCAGCAGGCGGTACGCCTTCTTCATCGTCGTGTTTTCCTCAAGGTACTCCATGCCGCGAAGCGTGATAGACGGGCTGATCGGCTTGAAATCGTACTCGCTGCCGCCCAAGGGTATCGGCTCGATGCCGTCGATGTAGCCTGCCTCGTAGAGCATGAGCATGATATGCGTGAACCGCTTCTCCGTGACCTTGAAATGCTCTGCCGAAAGCTTCGACCAGTCGGGGTCTTCGTGGTCGAGGTATTTGTCCAAGAGCGTCAATATCTGGTAGATCAGTTTGAAGTTTGCCATGATGTTGCCCCCATAGAAAAAGTGCCCTGCATACGCAAAGCACTTCGCCATTATCCTGCCCTTTCAGCGAGTCTGTCCAAATCCGTGCACACATCGTCCGCAAGGCGGCTCTTCCACCGCCCGGGAATCGCTGAAAAGCCGTAGATTGCTCCCGCAAGACCGCCTGCAATCGCGCCGATGGTGTCCGCATCGCCGCCGAGATTCACAGCCTGCACGATTGCACCCTCAAAGCTCTTGGTCTGTGCGATAGCTTTCACTGCGCAGGCGAAACTTCCAACCACCCATCCCGTAGGCGGCAATTCCTTCATATCCGCCGCAAGCTGTCGAACAGTCTGCATAGAGCTATCAGGATTGTCAAGCGCATCCGCAATCAGATCCACATAGAGACTGCAATATTTGTCGCTGCTGTCGTTTCGATGCGTCATCGCACCGATGTCGACCGCCATTTTTGCCGCCTTATCCTTCGGATAATAAAGTGCAGGGTACACCGTGCGCATGAGTGCGCCGTTGCCCGCATTCTGTCCGTTGCTCCGCGCCGCAACGTCCTCACCCGCACGTCGCCATGCCTCAGTTTCGTCCACGTTCGATGCAATAAGCAGCTTCGCCGTCTGGATTGCCATGCGGCAGGTGTTCCCTATATCCTTCGGGCGGCTGTCGTGCCAAGCGATGAAGCGTTTTCCGATGGTAGGAATCGGCATCTCAGGATTCTCAACGATTCCCTCCGCGACGGCAAGCGTCATCTGTGTATCGTCTGTGACCTCGCCCGGCACAACCGAAAGCCAGCCACCGCCAACCATCTCACAAACAGGCGCACCGTACTTTGCAAGAATTTCCTCGGCGGTCATAAATTCGAGCGGAGCGCCTAGTGCATCACCGACGGCAACGCCATAGAGGGCGCCGCGAATGCGGTCTTGTCTATTTGCGTTTTGGCTTGTCATAAATGCTCCCTACTCCCATGTTTTTCACCATATCCATGTACGCGGAATCCTCGTTCTGATAAAATTGACACTCCTCACCATCGAAGTAAACACTATTCGGCTTATCTGTGCCGCACCCTTCCAGATAAGGGTACATGATGCAGTTGCTTTTCATCGGTGTGTCCTCAAAAGGCGGCTCGCCATGCGCAAAAGCACATGTCCGGCAATAGACAGGGTTCGGATGTGTGCACCCGATATGAAGCGGCTCTGTTACATTTCCCACGTCCTACACCCCTTTCTTTTCGTCTTCGATGGAAACCGTCTGTCCCTTGAAATTCTTGCGGCTACCCTTCCATTCAGCCACATCCTGTTGATATAAATTATACCCCTTTTCAGGATGAATCTCAAGGTCGATATACGTCGTCCTAGCCTTACGCTCAATCTTTGTGACCTTATATTTTGCTCCACGTTGGATAATGACCTCAAACTCAGAACCAAACGTTTTTTGACCGCTGATGCCGTCCCATTTCAGCTTTCCGCCAGCTCCGTAATGGGAAAACGGTTCGGCATAGATCATGTTCGTCCCTCGCGGCGCATAAACATTCAAGACCACATTGCCGTCGAATCCATATCCCTTACATCCTGCAGTGGAAATGAAATTGTCCATCGTCTGCGTATGTCCGAGATACTTTTGCAGCTCTTCAGGGCTTAAAGATGCAAATTTGCCACGCTCAAAACCAAAAAATGAATCCATTGCCTCGTTGCTACATCCACGCTGTAACCATATATCAAAATCGTAACTCGACTTATTGAGCACTTTTGTCATAACTCGAATCTGTCTACCTTTGCCCTCGTAGTTAATCCATACCTTTCCAACGCCTTTCTTATACTTTTCTTCCCATCCAGAGCCGCCCTCTGCCCACGGCTTTTCAAAACCCGCAAGTGGGCGATTGAAGCTGCCAGAACCACTCGTATATTCGTACAGAGCTTTACGTTCTTCTACCGTCAGATTTTGCCAGAGTTTTCCAGTCGCATCTCGAAGAACCTTGTCCGCTTCTTCTCGCTGTTTGAACCAATATGCCGCATCCTTGCGTTTTTGGGAAAAAGCCGATTTCAACGGGTCATGCTTCCCATCGTGCAGGTGCACGTAAAGCTCATCCTCGGCTTTATCAAGCGCTTCCTTCGCCTTTCCCAAAGCGGCTTTCTTCTCGGCATACTGTCTGCCCAATGCGTCGAATTCCGCAAGATCGCCCTTCAGCGCTTCAAACTTCGCTACGGCATTCCCTGCCGCAATCTGATCGTCAAAGTATTTGAACTTCGCCGAAATGCTTCCTGCTTTAGCTTCCCAATCCTCAAGCGAAACATCACTTTTCCATATGCCACTATATGATTGACTCGGGATGTTCGCCAATGCCGTTTCAGCCATGACCACAGCGGATTTCGTAGCTTCTACGGTCTTTTCAAGACGTTCTTTCTTAAACCCGAATACTTTTTGCTTGTTCCATTCGCTCATGGTCTGCTTTTTATCAACAAAGACCGTCTTCCAATCATCGTACTTCATATAGGATGGCACAAAAACATTCTTCCCGTGCTCATCGCGTGCGATTCGCGTCCCCTTGCGCGGCTTGTACTCGGCGTGGAGGCTGCCCGAAATGATGCTCCTGCACCTCGGATGCAGCGGCGGCATGTTCGTCCCTGGCTCGGCATCATCCACTGCGAACACCTCGCCGTCCTTGCTCCTGCACATGGGCGACGTGCGATTGTCGAGCGTCGCAATGAAGCGGTAGTACGTCATGCCCGCATCCTTGATGGAGTCGAGCGCCGCCTGATTCTGCACGTAGTTAAGTTCGGTACGGACGAGCCGCGTCGCATCACTCGTGCCGACGCCCATGCGTTCCTTTACGTCGCGCACCATGTCGGTGACAGGCACGCCCCGATGAGCGGCTGCGACGATATTGCGCTGGATCGTTTCGCCGAGCTTGGCGTTGTTGTGCCAGATGCGCTCCGAGTAGTTCTTGCCGCTCCACGGCATACGCAGCACAGCCTCAATGCGCTTGCCATCCACAACGCCCGCCGCGCTCTGAAGCCCTCGCGTCTTGCCGATCTCATAGAGACCGCGATAATAAAAGTCCTTGTACACCGACGGCAGGAAGCGGCTCATCGCCCGTTCCGTCTTTTCCGACAAGCGAATCATTTCCTTGATGGTTTCCGAGCGCAGGGCATCGAGCCGTGTGATGCGGCTGCGCATCGCAAGCGTGTTTAGCTCCCGCAGAAGCTCCTTGTCGCCCGTCGCGTTGATTTTCGCAACGTACTCCTGCAAGTCCATGCGCCACACGCGGTGCTCGCTGCCCATGATGAGCCGCTGCGCCGCTGCCATGTCTAGGCCATTGTCCGTCGCGAACCGCTGATAGAGCGTCTGGATGTCCTTCTCGATGTGCGAGAGCGACTGCTCATAGTATGCTTTCAACTCGCGCTCAATCTCTTGACGGCTCTTCCTATTCCACTCCTCTTCCAGTTCCCTTTGGCGCCTCTGCCAATACGTTTCCGTCGGCGTCGCCTTCTTCGTCATGGCCTGCGCCTCCCGTCAGTTCGTCGTAGTCGTCCGCGCCATCCTGCTCTTGCTCTCTTTTTAGCTCCTCAAGCTCCTCGGCGGGATCGGTCACAAAAGGCAAGAGCGACAAGAGACGCTTCTGCGACACGAGGCCGTAAAGCGTCTTCACGATGTCTGCCTGCTCCTGGTTGTTGGCGGGAATGTTCGCCGTGAACGTGATCTCAATGTCCCGAAAGTCGATGTCCGCCTTGCTCTTCATCTTGAGCATCCCTGCGATCAGGTCGATGCGCCTCTGCAAGCCCTTTTTGAAGCATCGCTCCTTGCGACTTCGTATCTGTTCCAAGCCGATGAGCTTGTACTTGATGGCGACACCCGACGCATTGCCCGCGAAAGCGTCGTCACTCATGTCGGGGATGGAGCTGAATTTGTGGATGTCATTCTGCAGCCGCGTCTTGATGTTCTCAATGTAGGTGTCATTGAGGTTCTTGATAAGCCATTCGGCACCGCCTTCCCCATCGACGACAATGACCTTGTTGCGGCGAAGCTCCGCCACGTCCTCAGCATTCGTGCCGCCCATGCCCTTGAGGATGAGATAGGCGTCCGTAAAGTCTTCCATATCGTCGAGCGTCAAGCTCTGCGCCTTATTGTAGGCATCCACGAGTGTCATGACGCCCTCAAAGTCGCCGCGCCTTGCCTCGTTATTCGGGTACTCGACGACGGGCACACCATCGAAGTAATGCGTACGAGGTTCGCCGCGCCGTGTGATCTTGCCCGCGTCGTAGTCGTAGCTCGTGACCGTCTGCGCGTCGTACACGTCAACGTAATCGCGGTAGCTTGAGCCGTCCAGTCCCAAGACGCGATAACGACGGATGGCGGCGACGAGGTTCTCTTCCAGCGTCGCATCCGTGACAAAGATCATCTGCTCGGCGGGAATCGCGCAAAAGCGGATTTCGGCATCGGTGTCGAGGTAAAGCACCTCTGCCGCCGCCCCCGTGACGCTCGCCTCGCCTGCAAGCCGCAGATTGCTCTCCGCCTCGTCGTTGTATCGGAAAACCTCCTGCAAGGCTCTCACGGCATCCGCATCGCCCGAAATAGACGAGTACGCGACCGGCTGCCCCATGAAGAAACCCGTGCTCATGTTGGCGATGTATTCGCAGTAGTTCGCAACGATGCGATTGTTCGGTGCATTATTGGAGCGCTGCGCTTTGCTCAGGATGTCATGATTGCCCGCATAGTAGTCCTTCAAGCGCAGAGCACGCGGCAAAAAACTTCGCTCGTGCCAGAGGAGCACGTCCATGATGTCTCGCTCTTCCAGCGCCTCTTTCGTTGTCTGCACTCTCATAGCCCGAAAGCCTCCTTCGTGAATCTGTGCTTGATGTCAACCACGTCGTAATCATCCAGTCCGTACCACAAGCTTGAGAACGTGTGCGCATCCCGATTGAACTCGTCCGGGATGATCTCGCCGTCGCGGTCAGTCGCATACGTCAGGTCTTGCAATTCCTCGATGCAGTGCACGCACGCTTCCGAACAGATGATGCGACGAAACCGCTTGAGCTTGCGCGTGTTGTCAAGGCGCGAGTGACGGCCGCCGCCGTTGCTCTTTCTCGTCGCCACCATATTAAAACCGCGCTTTTGATAGTAGCGGATCGCCTTCGGCTCTGCCGAATCCGCCTTGATGCACTCGCGCGTCCGCACGAACTCCTCAAGAGCGTCCGCCGTCTCGTCGTCCGTCATGTGGTTGCGATAATACTCCCAGTAAATGTACAGCCACTTGCGCTCATGGTCGATCGCCATGCGAACGACGGCGTTGTACGATGTTTCAAAGCCGAAATCCATGCCTACGCGTAGGTATTTCCTCGGTATTTCCTCGACCGCCGCCATGACCTCATCGTGCAGCATGACCTCAAACTGCGGCAGGACGAGCTTGCCGTTCACGCCGAACTGCCCAAGACGGGCGATGCGGTAAAGGTCAGCGTCGTAGCCATGCATCTCGTCAAGCTGCGCAATGTAATCCTGCGGCAAAAAAAGATTGTCGTCGGCAACGGAATGGTGATAGTAGATATTTCCATCCCGCATAACGCGCCGACGGTAAAAATCTTTGTCGTCCAGTCCCCGACTCTCAAAGAAGTGCCGATACGTCCAGTTCGACCGTGCTACAGGATTGGTCGTCAAAAGGATGTGCAACGGCAACGTCGGATGGCGCAGGCGGCCGAGCAGCTCCTTGAATCCCGCATACTTGAGTTCGCTGCACTCCTCAACCCAGATGAGGCTGATGTTGTTGATAGACTTAAGTTTTGCAGGCTTATCCATCCCCTTGAACACGATCTTGCTGCCGTTTCGGAAGCGCATCTGCATCGGCGAGGCATTGAACGCGATTATGGCGTCCAGCCTCATGTCCTCGACAATCTCCCGAAAGAGCGAGAAACAGCTGTCGCGGATGGTGTCGTAGACCTCGCGCACAACAAGAGCTCTCCGCTTCTCGCTGAGGAGCTTCAGAACGACCTTGAGCGCAGCGTGGTACGACTTCGACGATCCATAGCCACCGACGAGGAAATATATCTTGCTGTCCCAATCGAATAGAAAATTTTCAAAGTGCGGGTTAATCTCCTTCGCTATGTTCGTCGCCCTGCACCTCCTTCGCCTTTATGGTGACGTTGAGCGTCGTATCAAACTGCCCGCTGTCAAGCGCTTTCTCCTTCATCTTCAGCTCACGCTCCTGCAGACGGATATCAGCGCTTTCACCGATGGTATCAAGCAAAATTTTCATCATCTTCGGATTGCCGGTACATGCGCTTCGGATAATGCTGCCAAGCACCGCATCGCTGACGGTCAGTTCCGCATCGCCGAGTTTCGCCGCCTTCATGATTGCGGCGCACATATCCGGGTGCAGCTCTTTGAGTGAGAGAGTCATCGCCTCTTTGAGCGCAGTTCTGAGCGCCTTCTTACGGCGACGAGATGCCCCACTCGCGATACCGCCTTTTTTTGTGATTTTCTTTTGTTCATCTTTTGTTCGTTTGTTGAGTGGCACCAAATCCTTTTCGGCCATGCTACATGCTCACCACCGTCCTTGCTTATTTTTTGTGCATGCAAAAAGGGCGCCACACTCGTGCAGCACCCTCTATTTTCAGCTTATACTATATCACAGGTCATATGTGCAATTCTATGCAAACTTTTCCGGCACCTCGAATCTTTCCAACGCTTTCCCGTGCAGCCATAACACTGTTCGGAATGCGTACCCCATCCCTACCGCAATATACTCCCATGACTCGCCCTGCAGATAACGGCGCATCAGCACTTCGCGATAGCGTCCGTCTGCGATCTCTCCAATTCGCTCCTTCGCTTCTTCACGCATAGCAATCAGCTCATCCCATTTCGCATTGACCTGCTCAGCGTATTTCTCAAGTGCTGCAATTGCATCTGAGAGATCACCGATGTGCGAGTTGCTAACCTTGTCCTTGTCGTACTCGATTGCCTTGAGATTCATCACATCATCTCGTGCACGCTGATAATCCATCTCTGCACTCCGTAGATCACTCTCTGCATCGCGGATGCGTCTCAGATATTCTTTAGTTGTCATTCTGCTCCTCCTGTTTTCGTCGCCCCCAGCGTTCTGTTGTCCGTGCCATCATGCAGCGCATACTCGCGTTGATGATATGGCTATCACTCCGATCACCTGCGAGCCACATCGATAGATGGTGCAGAGCCCGTGCGGCGTGCTCCTCCGTCGGTATCTGCCGCCACGTCTCCCCCGGGTGTTTTTCAGCGCCAGCCGTCAATCCCCTGGCCATTTCATCCAACCATGCAAAGTCCAAGTATCGGTACTCGTTTTGTTCCGCGTCCTGCGGATACGGGGCTCTAGTTTCGCTCATCGTGCACCTCCTGTTTTTGCTTCTCGCGGCGCTCTGCCTCGCGCCCCATAGCGATCAACCGCTTGCGTGCCGTACGCTCCTTCAGCCGTCGCATAAAGCGGCGGCTCCTCTGTCCTCCGTGTCGCATTGTGTGTCCCCTCCTCAGCCCTTTGCAATCTCCGTATCACGCACTTGTCCCAGCACGCCTGCAGTGCCGTCCGCCGCAAAATACAGGGGCGATTGGTTCGTCACTCGGAGCGGGGCGTAAATCTGCAGATCCGTCCCACGCTGACAAAAATAACCGATCAGATCCGTGAGATGCTTTGTGTTAGCGCGCGCTCTCGGCGGCGTGCCGTTCGCATGATTGCACATAAGCACCTCGGCTGGGTATTTCATGGCTATGGTCTGTGACCGCAGCTCGATGATCAACGACATCGACTCCCACGTCAGGTATACAGTCGCTGCATCAGGCACTTTGGCAGACATAGCCGCGATACCCTTAAGGACGGCATGCAGTTTTACAAGTCCCTCATATGGCGTCCGCGCGTAAACGGATTGCTCCTCATTAACGCGCGGAATAACCTTTTCAAACTCCGGCATCCGCACGTCAGCTTTTTCTCCCGTCACAAAATCATAAGAGCCTCGCTTGCCAAATTCCCCATCCAACCAGACCAGCACGTTCGGACTGGACGCATACACGCGCCCCTCTTTGTAGTGCAAAGCGTGATACTCCTCATGCACATCTTTCAAGTCCAAAAACTTCTTTGCGTTTTTAAAAAATGTCAGCATTTGCATTTCCTCCTGTCATCAGGCGCTCTTCGCCTTGCGATACTTATCTATGCGCGCTTTGAGGCTTTCCAGCACATACTCCTGCGCCGCCTCCTTCATGCTGATCGCCCGCAGGATATCCTCGTCGCGTGTGCCCAGTGCAACGAGATGGTGCACGATCACCGTCTGCTTTTGCCCTTGACGGTGCAGGCGCTTGTTCGCCTGCTGGTACAGCTCCAAACTCCAATTCAGCCCGAACCATACGACATGGCTGCCGCCGTCCTGGAGATTCAGTCCGTAGGCCGCGCTCGCCGGATGCGCCAAGAGGATGTCCACCTCGCCCGCGTTCCACGCCATCTCATCCGCTGCGCCCCTCAGCTCGCAGACGCGCAACCCAGTTGGTCGAAGCGCTGCCAGAAGCCGCGCAAGGTCATGGCGAAAATTATAAAACACCAATGCACTCTTGCCGTGCAGCTGCTCAATCAGCTCCATAAAGGCATCCAGTTTGCAGTTGTGCAACGCATGCGCCTGCTTATCTTCGTCATAGACAGCGCCGTTCGCCAGCTGCTGCAGCTTATTTGACAGCGCCGCCGCGCTCGTCGCCGTAATCGCCTCGCCGCTTTTCAAAAGCTCAAGCACCATCGTCCGCTCCATATCGTCGTAGGCTCTTCGCGCCTTGGCATCCAGCACGACGGGCACGACGTTCTCAATCAGCTCCGGCAGCTCCAAGTAGTCCGCCGCCCTCATGCTCACGCAGATATCGCCGATCGCGGCCATGATAGCGTCCCTCGCCCCCGCCTTCGGCTCATACGTGTAGATCACATCGCGCGACCGCTCGCCCGGCGTGAAATACCGCTCACGAAATCCCGTGAACGTCCTGCCAAGACGCTCGCCGCGATCGAGGAGATAAATCTGGCTCCAAAGGTCAATGATGCCGTTCGGGCTCGGCGTGCCCGTCAGAAGCAGCGTGCGCTTGATGTGCCCGTACACATGCGACAATGCGCGGAATCTCTTGGCGCTCGGATTTTTGAAGCTCGATGATTCATCAACCACCACCATATCAAACGGCCAATCGTTCTTATAGTAGTCGACCAGCCACGGCACATTCTCGCGGTTGATGATGTAGATGTCCGCAGGCGTATTGAGCGCCCGCACACGCTGTGCCTTCGAGCCCAGCACCGTCATCATGCGCAGGATGCCGATGCCGTCCCACTTCGCCGCCTCCCTCTGCCATGTCGCTTCCGCCACCTTCTTCGGTGCAATCACCAACACACGACGGATGGCAAACCTTGCATATTTCAGGCGATAGATCGCTGCGAGTGCGATGCTCGTCTTACCAAGACCCATGTCCAGGAAAAGCGCCAGTTTCGGGCTTTCAATCACCCGATCAATACAATACTTCTGGTAAGCGTGCGGCCGATATTCCATGCTGTACCACCTCCCTTGCGATCTTCAAGTAAGATTCGACACCCGCCAAGCCATAGACGATGACGCAATCTGCGCCTAGCGCCCGAAGCCTTGCGATCTGCACCTTCTGCATCTTCGTCGGCTTGCCGCCCGCGCGCTTAAGCTCGATGAAATGCACGATGCATCCCGGCAACACCACCATGCGGTCAGGCACCCCTGCGTTTCCGGGCGATACCCATTTGTAGGCGACACCACCCAAAGCTTTTACGCCGTCGCGCAATCTCGCCTCGATCATTTTCTCGTTCACGCTCTCAACCTCTCTGTGTTACTTTACGCGCGCGCGTATAACATATCCCCATTTAGGCTCTAGCCCCTACGCCTAATCCCCTGTTTTTATACCCTTTATATATATATAAATGTTACATGTTACATAATATACATAAAGCCAGATAATATAAGGGTTGATGGGGCGCAACAAAGGCACAACATTCCCGAAATATTCACCAAAAGGAAAATTTTTACAACGCAACATTATAGTGACTGTTGCGCCTTTGATGACAATGCTGCGCAACATGATTTTATGTACTTTCTTCTGTCAGCAAGAACCCTCGCTGCACACCGCAATACCCGAAGCGTAAGGCGTTCTTTGCCCGGGTCGCCCCCGGAAGTCCTGCAAGAATCTGATTGATCTCTTTGGCGTCGCTGCGCCGCATCATCTTCGGGTCGCCGTCCAGGCACTCGCACCAGACTTCCAACGCACATACGCGGTCACGCGGGACGAGATCGCCCTTGTCCTCGAAAGACCCCGCCCAGAAAAGCCTCCGCACGGAAAGCTTCATCGTATGGAAATCTTTCGGCACAGGTTTTTTCACGAAATCGCGGATCAATCCTTCGCGGATGCCGGCCTGCTGATGCCCGCTCTGCGCATCCTGCGCCGCCTCGTTGATGCCCTGATTTTCCAAATACAGCGCCTCGCCCTGCCTAAAACGCTCTACAGCCTCTGCCCAAATCATGTCTATTTCATTAGGCAGATCATCCCAAACGCTCTTTAATGCCTCCCGTGCGCCCACGTCGATCGGCCAGAACCTGCGGTTCCCCGTGCCGTCCTTCAAAAACTCGTGATCGTTGCACGAGCCGAAGAACACGCACTTCCTTGGACGCTCCTCCACGCTCCTTCCGTAGGGTTTGCGGACATAGTCGCTCGTACGCGAGAGAAACTGCTTAATGGCATTCTCTTCTGACCGCGAATATCCCGTCATCTCCGAAAGCTCTATGATCCACTTGCCCTGCAGCCCCTCGACTGCGTCCTTGCCCTCGAAGCTCGCCAAGCTGTCGCTGAACCACGACAGCGCCATGTAACGCAGGAACGTACTCTTGCCGATGCCCTGCCTGCCGACGAGTACCGGCACATAGTCGTACTTGCAGCCGGGTGTCAGCGCCCGAGCTACTGCCGCCGTGAAAGACTTGCGGCAAGCAGCCCGCGTGTACGGCGTGTCTTCCGCGCCCAGGTAATCCGTGAACAATGTATCAAGACGCGGCACACCGTCCCACGTCAGACCTTCTAAATATTCACCCACCGCGCTGAAAGCATTCCGCTCCGCTGCCAGCTCCAATGCACTCAAAATCTTGTCCCTCCCCGTAATGTCGAAACGATATTCTAAGTACCACAAAGCCCCGTTATTGTCGTTGTCCGACCATACGCGCCGCCCTTTTTCAGGATTCCAAGGTAGAGTTCCCATGGCGAGTGCCCGTGCGCCGAACGTATCGAATGCGATCTTCCCTTTCAGTAGCGGATCATTCTGCAGGATGCGGATCACGTTGTCCATCGTCTTTTTCGGTCTTCCCGTGTCGCTCATCCGGATGCCTGCTGTACGCATCCAGCTCACCGCGTCCTTCGTCGTCTCCGCCCCTTCGGGCGCACTCGGCGGCTCCGTCCCCTCCGGCGCCCCGAACACGTCCGATGCTTTTGCTGCGCGCTCTGCATTGAACTCCGTCGCGACTGCCGCATCCGCGAGGGCGAGCTTCCGCATCGCCGCGAAAGACGGCAGGCGGTTGACGGGCGTATCTCCTTTGGCATCTGCATCCAACTCGGCGAACTTGTGCAGTCGCACGAGGTCGAACGCGTTGACGAGCTGCCCGCTCGCCGGATCCGTCGCGTGGTGCGAATAGAGGAACTTGCCGTCGTCGTAGAGGATCGCACCCGCCACGGTCGAGCCTGTCGCAAACGTCAGCCGATCGGGCGCGTCCGTAGGTAGATACGCGTGCGGCAGGAACATCTCCAAGGCCGCAGGTATGTCGTACGCACGGCAGAACGCGCCGACGATGCCCGGCTTCTTCAGCGGGTCGGACTGCTTGGCAAGCGCCTGCCGCTCTTTTGCTTCTGCCGCTCCCGGCACCTGTGGCCAGCTTCTTACATCGCGCCAATCCTGATATTCTGCCAGCACTCCGTCCGCCGAAAAAAACGGCTTGTCTGCAAAGCGAAAGACATACGCCGCATCGATCGGGCAGCTCGGCCAGAACATCAGGCGGCTCGCCTCGAACGTCGTCGGATCGCAGAGATCGATGCCGATCACACTCGCGAGCTTACGCGCGACTGGCTCGTATTCGTCTGCCGTCAGCGGCCGGTCCGCAGGCAGGATCACCCGCAGACGCGGCCTCGCTTCCGTATGGCTGCGCGTGCTGTAAATCACGTATGCCGCTCCCAGCCCCTCAACGCGGCGCACCACATCTTCCGCCCCGCCGGGCGCAATCGCGTCCATGTCGAGCGTCACAAGATCGCGGCTGATGACATTCGATGCTTTCCTCTGCGTGCCGTTGAGCGTACCGCCGACGAAGCCGCCGACGTCCTTGAGCCGTACCTGCTCGCGCTTCGGCAGGCGGTGATACGCCTCAACCGTTTCTTCCGACCGAATCGGCGCTTGGAGACGCTGGATGAACTCGCCCCAAAGCATCTGCGTCCGCTGCCAATCCTTCGACGCGCGGCTTTTTCCGATACTGATGCGTATGATCCTGTCATGCTGCAAGATACCGCACCTCCTAGTCCTTCATATAATAGGGATTCGTAAAGCCCGCCGCAGGCAGCGAAAGCCCCTCAGCCCACGGCAAAGGCTCCGCCATCGTCGCGTTCACATCTGCCAGGGCTTCATCCGCCATGCCTTCCGGTACTTCGATGACGACCTCATCGTGCACGTGCATGACGATGCGATAGCCTTTCCCCGTCAGCCGCATGATGGCAGCTGCCAGACAGTCGCGTGCGACCGCCTGCGTGATGTTCTCGACGAGCTTACCGCCGTAGGTGCCCGTCGTTACCCAGTTTGCACCCACCTGCGTGCGATAGTGCAGCGCCATGCGCCCAAATTGGTTCTCTTTGAGGCTCGGCTCGGGATAGAAGAGTTTCCGTTTTGAGGGAAGCTGAATCGTTAAAAAGCGCAAACCGTAGCGGACATCGCTCTCCACAGCAAACAGGAGCCCATGCGAAAGTCCCGCAGCTCGTCCCGTCTCCAAGGCATAGATCGCAGTGTTTTCAACCTTCTGCCAAAAGTCCGCGATGCGCGGGTTCGCGCCACGCCAGCGCTGTACGATCTCATCGAGCTCTTCATCCGTGAGCCCCATCTTGTCCGCCCCCATCGCCTTCATCGCGTTCACGCCGCCTTGATACCCACAGGCGAGCGTCGCGATCTTGCCCTTTTGCCGCAGGTGTCCGTTTTCCCCGTGCTTGACGACGGGCACATGAAACATGCTCGACGCCGTCGCGCAGTAGATGTCCTCACCACGCGCGAAGGCTTCAAGCACCCACGATTCATCGGCAAGCCACGCCAGCACCCGCGCCTCGATCGCCGAGAAGTCCGATACGCAAAGGACATAGCCCCTCGGTGCGACAATCGCCGTGCGGATCAGCTGGGAAAGCGTATCGCCTACATCGCCGAAGCAGAGCTTCAATGCAGCTCTCTCGCCCCTGCGCACGATCTCGCGTGCAAGGTCAAGGTTCTCGATGTAATTCCTCGGCAGATTCTGCCCATGGATGAGCGTTCCCGACCAACGCCCCGTACGGCTTGCGCCATAGAAGCGCAGGATGCCGCGCACGCGGTTGCCTTCGCCCGCTGCCTTTTCCATCATCTCGTATTTTTTTGTCGACGTTTTTGACAGCCGCTGCCTTATGTCCAACACCTCGGCCGCCAGCTCGTCACCCGTCTCACCCGCGATGCCCAACGCTTCTTTGACACTGTCCTTCGTCAGCTTCTCCATCTCAACGCTCGTGTTCTTATTGAGCCATGAGAGGAGCTGGTCGCGGCTGTTCGGGTTGGGAAGCCCCGTAAGAGACGCTGCCTCATCGAGCAGGCTTTCGCGCTCTGCGGCATCGATGGCGAGCGCGCCTCGGACAAGCTCTCTGTCGATGAGCACGCCGCGAAGGTTCAGCCCAAAATCGACAAACCACTCCTCTTGCAGACCATCGGGTACGGGGAAGGCGCACAGACGATCATAGACCGCCATCTCCGTCACTACGTCTTGGGCGTTGTATTCCTTAAAAAGCGCCCACTTCTCAAGATCGTGCTTCGGCAAGTTGCGCGTTCGTCCGCCGTTTCGTTTCGTCGGCTTGCACGGCACGCAGAAATAACGGATGAGCGCCGACCCGCTCGCAAGCTTCTTCTTGTCCTGCGGCAGCTTGAGCGCCGCGCCGATCTTAGACAGCCCCGCCGGAAGCCCCAGATACAAGCCGTGTACCATCGTGCACTCCCACTCTTCGGGGCGTACGTCGAATCCTGCACGCAGGAGGCATTGTATCTCAAACGCTGCATTATATGCGTGCTTAACGACATCCGGATTCGCCAGATCGGCGGCCACCTCGGCGGGGATCGTCTCGCCTTGTGCGAGATCGACGACATGCGCCTCGCCGAAATCGTAGGCATAGGCAAAGAGCAACACCTCGAACGTGGGATCTTCCACATACTTTGCGCTGCCGAGCTTGATGTCCGTCTCGCTGTACGTTTCTATATCTATGGATAAGTGCTTCATGATCTTCTCCAAAGGCGTATAGGGGAGCGTGCAACTCCCCTTGCCAGAGCCCATATCACATCGGCGCTCCCGTCACGGGATTGATGCCTACCCCGAATGCTGTAGCATACGTGGCAGACGGTACGGGCGTTGCAGCAGAGGACGCCTGATACGCATAGCCGCCTGCTTGAGAAGCCTCCGGTGCACCGAACACATCGTCCGCCGACGGCAGCGTGCCTCCGAGCGGCTCACCGTCCGCGACCTTCTGCACGGGGCCGAGCCCTGCGCCGACGCCGACGGACTCGTTCTTGTAAAAGAAGAAATTGACAAGGACATTGGCGTACATCCCGCTATAGATTTCGCTCTGGCTGAGAATCGGGTTGCGGCTGAGGTCAACCACCTGCACGGGGCCGCGCGACTCTGCAAGGCTCGCGGTAAAGACCCAGTGCCCCTTTGCCTCAGGACCGAACTCCTTGCCCGACTGCGTGTAGCCGTCGCCATCCCAGACCACCGTCTTCGGGCGGGCGGGGACGGCATTGCCGAACTTCTCACGACCGATGGCAATTGCCGCCTCGATGGCACTGTCGATCGCCTGCTTCTGCGCGAGATCCGTCTTCGGCACGAGGATCGTGCAGCTGTACTTTTTCTCCTGTCCGGGGTTGCGCGATACCGCCTTGTCAAAACGAACGTACGAGAGACGCACATTCCGCAGCAGCACATCCGAGGGTCGCATTTGATAGCTCATGATTCTTTTTCTCCTTCTGTTCCTAAATCCTGAAATACATCTGCCGCCTGCGGCACATTCGTCACCGCAGGACGAGGATCAAATACCGGAGCGAGCGTAGGCTTGCCCGGTGCTTTGACAACCAACTTGCCGACAAGTTCCGTAAACCGCTTCTTGCCGAGTTCTTTCTCTATCTGCGCCAATGTCAGCGGTTCACGCTTGTAGAGCAGACATTCATCGATGCCGTCCTTCTTGAGAATGGCGAACGCCTTGTCCACATCCGTAAAGGAGCGACTGCCGCGCCCCGCGACAGCCTTCCAGCCGGGCACGGCGTGACCTTCAAGGCATTCAGAAAGCGCATATTCCTCCAATTCCTCCGCCCACTTTTTGAGCAACTTCGCGTCGTGCAGGAGTGTCCCCAGCTCGTCGAGCGTCAGAAGCCTTGGATTGGCTCGCGCCCTTGCAGGCTCCGCAAACGCCGCATAATGCTCGCTGCGCGCCTTGCACACGTACTTCGCGCGGCAGAAGCGGCAGTGCTCGCCGGGGGCGAATTGCCCCGCATCCGAAAGCGCTTCCTGCGCCTTTGGCTTGACGACTGTCTCGCCCCAGCCAAGCAGGGCGTCCGCGCTCATCTCGAACTCGCTGATGTTCCCTATACGCGGCTGCACGATTGCCATCTTCACCGTTTTGAATTGGTAGAGCATTGCGTAGTCGTGCATCGCGCCCAGCGCGTAGAGCATCATCTGCGGATTTTCCGTTGCATCGACGACCACGCCCTTGCCGTGCTTGTAGTCGATGACGTGCAGCACGTCTCCCGCCAGCAGCAGGCAGTCCGCCGTGCCGAAGCCCTCCGGTGCGTAGTCACTGAAATTGACGCGCCGCTCGATGGCGATCGCAGGAGTCGTCGGATAAGAGAGCGCGACGCTCTTGATATAGTCCATGTACGCCTCGCTCGTCTCTAACATCTCCGGCTGATAAAGCTCATGCTTTTTGAGCGCATTGAGCTTCTTCGTGTACGTTCCCTTCGCCATCGCCGTCACATACTTCGCGAGTTTCAGCTCACAGATCTCATGCGCCAGCGTTCCTTCACGTGCATACTCGCTCGTCGTGTCCGGGAACGTCGCTTCAAGCATCGGCGCTGCCGTGCAGACGAGCCAACGGTGCGCGCTTGACGCCGACAAAAGCGCGTGTGCTGCAGCGCCCATCAGATCCGCGCCCCCAGTGCGCGGAAGTCAGCGGCGAGTGCGCCGTACTGCTCGGCAGGCACCCGCGTCAGATCCTGAGCGCCATACTTCGCGAGCACCTGCTGCAGCTCCAGCACGCGTCCTGCATCGAGGAGCGGCATAACCGCTTTCTGCAGCTCCGCGAGCGTGTACTGCTGCGGCGCTGTCGCCAACGGCACCGCAGCAGGAGCAGCAGGTGCGGGCGGTGCAGCAGGTGCGATTGGCTCAGATGCAGTCGGTGCAGACGCGGCAGATGCCGTCGCCTCCGTTGCGGGAGCAAGCGCAGCAGCGTGCGGTACGACAGGCGCTTGCGCCGCAGAAGCGGCAGCCACAATCGATGCTCCGCCCTGCCCGCGCTCGATCGCCTGCGCCATCGCCGCGATCGCCTGCGCCAGAGAATCCAACCCGTGAATGTTCACCGTGATTTCCATGTAGATTTCCTCCTCGTTTCATGTTATACTTGCAGTGACGTGATTTCCTTTGCGCTCAGTGCAGTTGCCGCTGCTCTGAGCGCTATTTCTTTTTCCCGAAAACCATATGCGGTTCTGCGTTTTCTCTGCCGCATTTCACACAGATTTGATGCTCTTTTCGCCAGTAGTATATCTCTCGGTTGTACTCGCGGCGGTATTCTCGTGTTCCCATCACCCCATCGCCTCAATAGCATCGCCGATGGTCGGGCAATACCGCTCGATCTCCTCCGCTGTGAGTCCCCGACGCCGATCGGCGTCACAAAAAATCTCGATAAGCTCCTGCATTCGCGTATTTGTTTCTGTCATAATGCTACCTCCTCGCATTGCGCCTCGGTCTCGACGCGCATCCACATCTTGACGTAGGCATCTACTCCGTACCAGCGCAGCAAGCCCAGCCGCCTCGCCGTCTGCGCCTCAAGACGGCAGCCCGCACTCCGCGCCCAGTCGCCGCAAAACACGACGCCGTCACACTCGGTAAGCTCTGAGAGGCACTGCGCCATCACTTCAGCGTATGAC
>ERZ772945.1243-NODE-1243-length-18399-cov-2.916758_pt1 | contig 18399 bp, 17 predicted proteins | sample MGYA00511681_ERZ772945 | MGnify/ENA primary metagenome ERZ772945 (study PRJEB29015, sample SAMEA2737943) | human oral metagenome | biome: human oral; feature: human-associated habitat; material: dental | place: China | collected 2143 ...
TGATACTTTTAAAAAGTATTTGTGAACCAAAGGATTTTGTAAGATTTTGTACATCTAAAAAGGGAGTCATGATCTAATCTTTTAGTTCGTTAATACATTGTTCGATATAATCGAGAATATCATTGCGCCCAGTTTTGTCTTTAGAGCTTGATATAAAATAAGGTGGTAGTGTATCCCAGGTTACAAGGAGCTGCTCCATCCATACCTTGGCATTCTGTTGCGCTTTAACACGTCCGAGCTTATCGGCTTTAGTAAAAATAATTGCAAATGGGATTTGGCTTGTGCCAAGCCAATCAACAAACTCACGATCAACTTTCTGCTGTTCATGCCTAACATCAATAAGAACAAAAAGATTGATGAGCTGTTTACGTAGAAGAATATACGAACGTATCATGCGATCTAATTTCTCCTGCACTACTTTTGAACGCTTTGCATATCCATATCCCGGAAGGTCAACCAAATACCAGTCGGAATTGATAAGAAAGTGATTAATATTTAGTGTTTTGCCTGGCGTCGCAGATATTTTTGCCAAGCCTTTATGGTTACAAATCATATTGATTAAGCTTGACTTTCCAACGTTACTTCGTCCAATAAATGCAAACTCGGTTTTTGTGTCATTAGGGCACTTCTCAATGCTTGGAGACGATATAATATACTTGGCTTTTTTAATTTCTAACATGGGAATCCGTTTTCGTGCAAAGATATATATTTTCTTGTTTATAATATATATTTTTTTTATCTTTGCATGAAATTAATAATAAGGTATAAGTATTTTATAATGTCTAAAAGGTTTACCGAGCATAATGGTCTTGACTTGACCAAGACTAATGAAGAGATATTGTCGTTGTGGAATAAAAATGATATTTTCCATAAGAGTATTGAAGAACGTAGAGGATGTCCCAATTTTATCTTTTTTGAAGGGCCACCTTCTGCAAACGGTCATCCTGGCATTCATCATGTTTTAGCCCGTGCCATAAAAGATACTTTTAATAGGTACAAGACCATGATGGGTTTCCATGTCTTGCGTAAAGCAGGCTGGGATACCCATGGCCTCCCCGTTGAATTGGGCGTTGAAAAAGAGCTTGGTATAACAAAGAAAGATATTGATAATAAGGACTCTGATAAATATATTTCAGTAGAAGATTATAATCATAAGTGTCGTGAGAACGTCATGAAGTTTACACAAGAATGGCGTGAGCTTACAGAGAAGATGGGATATTTTGTGGATTTAGACCATCCTTATATTACTTATGATAACAAATATATTGAAACATTATGGTGGCTTTTAAAGCAACTTTACAATAAGGGGCTGCTTTACAAAGGTTACACGATACAACCTTATTCACCTTCTGACGGTACAGGATTGTCGAGTCATGAATTAGCACAGCCTGGATGTTACCGGGATGTAAAAGATACTACGGTTACGGCACAATTCTTAATAAAAGATCCCAAACCATCTTGGAACAAAAATGGAAAACCATATTTTATAGCTTGGACAACGACACCGTGGACACTTCCTTCAAATGTTGCACTATGTGTTGGCCCTAAGATAGACTATGTTGCTATTGAATCGTATAATCCTTATAATGGTGAACCGTTAACAGTTATCATAGCAGAAAGTCGTGTTAATGCTTACTTCTCTCCTGAACAGGAAGTTAAGGATGGTAAGTTAGGAGCTTTTAATAAAGAAGAAAAAAAATGTCCTTGGCGAATAGTTGACCATATGAAGGGTAAGGATCTTGAAGGTCTTCATTATGCTCAACTCATGCCATGGATAAAGCCATGTGAAAAGATAGGAGAGTATAGTTCTGCTTTTGTAAATGAATATGCTACAGCGCATCCGGATAAAGTGTTTAACGAACAAAATGGTGTAGATAAGTTCGTTGAAATGAGCGATAATGCATTTCGAGTTATCTTAGGTGATTATGTAACGACCGAGGATGGAACAGGTATCGTTCATATTGCACCTACGTTTGGTGCAGATGATGCAAAGGTTGCTAAAGATGCTGGAATCCCTTCTTTGTATCTTATAAATAAAAAAGGAGAAACTCGTCCAATGGTAGACCTGCAAGGAAAGTATTATACCGTTGAAGAGTTGGATTCTGCATTTATCAAATCTTGTGTTAATGTTGAATTATATAATCATCATGCTGGTGATTATGTGAAGAACTCCTATGCTCCCAAATATAATATTAATGGTGTTTGGAATAAAGAGCAGTCAGAGAAAGATGATGATTTGAATGTCATCATTTGTATGGAACTTAAACAGAATGGTCTTGCTTTTAAGATAGAAAAGCATATACATAATTATCCTCATTCATGGCGTACAGACAAGCCCATATTATATTATCCTCTTGATAGTTGGTTTATTCGCGACACAAAGAAGAAGGATAGAATGGTTGCGCTGAATAAGACTATTCATTGGCATCCAGAATCAACCGGTACTGGCCGTTTTGGTAATTGGCTTGAAAATCTAAATGATTGGAATCTCTCTCGTTCACGCTTCTGGGGCACTCCATTACCAATATGGCGAGATGAAGATAAGAATGAAAAGTGTATAGGTTCTATAGAAGAACTTTACACTGAAATTGAAAAGTCAGTTTCTGCAGGCGTTATGACTTCCAATCCATTAAAGGATAAAGACTTTATTGTGGGTGATTATAGTGAGAATAATTATAATAAGATTGATCTTCACCGTCCTTATATCGATTACGTTGTTTTGGTGAGTGATACAGGCAAGCCGATGTTTCGGGAAAGTGATCTTATTGATGTTTGGTTTGATTCTGGTTCAATGCCTTATGCACAGTTGCATTATCCGTTTGAAGGTGACATTAACACAGAAGGACTCGAGAAAACAGGTTTGAAGGTGCCATTGATGAACCAGGGCTTAGGAGTACTGGATTATCTGAAAATGAATACAGAGACGCACTTGTACATAGTTCTTATTCTGGTACTCCTATTGCCCCTGCATTCTTCCCTGCCGATTTTATTAATGAAGGAGTAGATCAAACTCGTGGATGGTTCTTTACGTTACATGCTATTGCAACTATGGTTTTCGATTCAGTTGCTTTTAAGAATGTAATTTCATCAGGACTTGTGCTTGATTCGAAGGGAAACAAAATGAGTAAACACGTTGGTAACGTTATCAATCCCTTTGAGATGATTGATAATTATGGTGCTGATGCTGTTCGATTTTATATGTTGACTAACAGTGAGCCATGGGATAACTTAAAGTTCGATCAAAATGGTGTCGATGAATGCCGTCGTAAGTTTTTTGGTACATTATATAATACGTATAGTTTCTTTGCCCTTTATGCTAATGTTGATGGTTTTAATCCTAATCAACATACTTTTTCATCCTATATTAATGCCTTAACCGAAATAGATCGTTGGATTCTTTCAAGTCTTAATTCGCTGATTAAGCATGTTAAATGTGAATTAGACAACTACGATCCAACACGTGCTGGTCGTCTAATCGATTCCTTTGTGAATAACGATTTAAGTAATTGGTATGTCAGGCTTAATAGAAAACGTTTCTGGGGCAAAGAGATGAGTAATGATAAACTTGCTGCTTACTCTTCACTTTACACATGTTTACTTACTATCTCAAAACTCCTTGCGCCTTTCGCACCTTTCTATGCGGATCAATTATATCATGATTTAGGAGGTAATAAAGAATCTGTTCATCTCGAAAAATTCCCGGAAATAGATTATACCCTTATTAATGAAGACCTTGAGAAGCGAATGGATATTGCGCAAAAAATTACATCTATGGTCCTTGCTCTTCGTAGAAAAGTGAATATTAAAGTTCGGCAACCGCTACAACAAATTATGATTCCTGCAATAGATCAGGAACAGAAGGAACATATTGAAGCTGTAAAAGGCTTAATTCTGAACGAAGTAAATGTCAAAGAATTAAAGTTTGCAGAAGGCCAGGGGATTCTTGTTAAGAAAGTAAAGTGCAACTTCCGTATCATGGGTAAAAAATACGGCAGACAAATGAAAGCCGTAGCAGCCAAGATGGAGAGCTTAACACAAGAAGAAATCACAGCCTTTGAAAAGCAGGGTACAATCTCTTTCCATGTAGATGATGATTTGATTTCAGTTGATATTGATGATGTTGACATCATATCTGAAGATATTCCGGGTTGGCTTGTAAGTAACGATGGAAACATTACTGTCGCCTTAGAAGTAGAATTAACTCCGGAACTCCGTAAGGAAGGTTTGGCTCGTGAGCTTATAAACCGAATACAGAATATGAGAAAAGATACGGGCTTAGATATTACGGATCGTATTGTTGTTACTGTAAGTCCATGTTCTGAAACTGACGAGGCTATAAAAGATTTCTCTAATTATATTATGTCTCAAGTTTTAGCCGATAATATCATTATTGCAAATAACAAAGGTCCTGAAATAGAATTTGATCATTTTAATTTGAATATTCAAATTAGAAAAGTACAATAGATAAATTATGTTTTCCGTTTCCATTCTATCTTAGAAATAGAATAGAAATGGAAACTTGTTTCTTTTTAAATCTTTGATTTAATATTTTATATGAGACTCAACAAACATTATTCAGACGAGGAGCTTGAAGAGTTTCGTCAAATAATTAATAGGAAGCTGTCAGTAGCTCGTCAAAGTTATAGTGAGGCAATGCAGGACTTGAGCAATGCCAACTCAAACACAGACGCTGATACGTCATCATCCTATAATATATTGGAGGAAGGCACAGAGGTTATTACAAGAGAGAACCTTGTACAAAAGGCACAACGTGAATATAGATTTATCAAATCCTTAGAGGCTGCGCTTACCCGTATTGAGAATAAAACATATGGAATAGATCGTATTACAGGCGAACTTATCCCTAAAGAACGATTGCGTGTTGTACCACATGCTACGCTTAACGTTTCTACAAAAAAATCGAGAAAGAATATTAATGTATAAGAAAATTACCGATAATAAAGGTATAGTAGCTTTGATTTTAATCATTGCTATTCTTATTATAGACCAAACGATAAAGATATTGGTTAAGACATCAATGTCTATTGGCGAATCAATTCGTATAACAAATTGGTTTTATATTTATTTTATTGAGAATAATGGTATGGCCTATGGTGTTACTTTGATTAACAAACTCTTTTTGAGTGTATTACGTATCATTGCAGTAACGGTTATAGGCTGGTATATTTATCAAGTTATTAAACAAAAGGGAAGGTTGCTGTATGTTATTCTTCTCTCAATGATTTTTGCTGGTGCGGTTGGCAATATATTAGACTCAATGTTCTATGGTCTGGTGTTTTCTTCTTCCACACCTTTTAATATTTCTACAATTGTAAATTTTGGAACAGGCTATTCTAAATTCCTAATGGGAAAGGTTGTTGATATGTTTTACTTCCCAATTATCCATACAACATGGCCCATATGGGTTCCTTTTGTTGGTGGAAACGAATTTATCTTCTTTTCTCCTATATTTAATTTTGCAGATGCTGCGGTTACAACAGGAATTATTTGTTTGTTTCTGTTCTGCACTAAAGATATGAGTACGATGGGTGATACTTTCAGTAACGCCCTTAGACGTAGTAAGAAACGGTAACTGGCATTTTAATTCAGCTGTGTAATTGAGAATGAAATATAAGAAATTTCTTTTTGGAATCATCTTCCTGATCGTTGGTATATTACAATTTACAGGGTGTAAGCCATCTACTCCGTCCGAATTTATTTCGGCAGGAGATATGGAGAATCTACTGTACGACTATCATCTCGCTGATGCTATGGCAGGGCAAGCTAACGGGAATTATGACGAAAACTTAGTTGCATATCGGTCTTTAGTGTTGGAAAAATATGGTGTAAGTAAGGAGAAGTTCGACACTTCAATGGTATATTATATGCGTCATACTGATGAACTTCAGACTATATATAACCATATTGCTGAGCGAATGCAGAACGAAGCAAAGAAATATGGGTCACCTGAAGGACTTTATGCCGGTTCTTTTTCAGCATCGGGTGATACGGCTGACGTTTGGAAGGCACAACGTTCTTTTATTTTAATTCCCAATCAGCCGTATAATCTTTATTCTTATTCATTTAAAACAGATTCTACTTTCCACAAGGGCGATAAATTAATACTGAATTTTGATTGCGACTTTATTTTCCAGGATGGAATACGTAGCGGTGTCGCAACAATGGCTGTTGTATTAAAGAATGACAGTGTTATTTCACGAACAATACAGTTATCGTCTTCCATGTCACAGCGCATTGAGATTGAAGACAACAACAATATAGGCATGAAAGAGGTTAAGGGCTATTTTATATTGACGAAAGATAATAACAGTAATAGCTCACTTACAACTTTACGATTAATGAATATCAGTAATATTTACTTAATGCGGTGTCATGTCAGCCCGAAGTCTGCCAAGCCTAATCCTGTTGATAGTAAAATTCCTGTTGATAGTTCCCAACGCGATTCTCAGCGTATGCGTCCACAAGGAATGCCTGGCGACAACAGTTCACCGTCTCTTCAGTCGCCAAAAATTGATGGCGTTAATTCAAAATGAAGTCATAAAACTTGTAGGAGGGCATTTCATGTCAGCTCTTTAAGCAATTTGATTTTAATACAATACATAATAGATGAAACGATACTTGATATTTTCCATCTTCCTTTTGACAGGAGCAAAACTATCTGCTTGTACCAACTTTATTATTGGAAAGAAGGCTTCTGTCGACGGTTCTGTTTTCTGTACTTATAATGCTGACGACTATGGTATGTTTCTTAGCCTTGCCCATTATTCCGCAGGGAAGCATGCAAAAGGTGAAATGCGCGAAATCATTGATTGGGATACGCATCAATATCATGGGAAAATTCCAGAGGCTTCTGAAACTTATAATGTAATAGGCAACATGAATGAGTTTCAGGTTACCATTGCCGAGACAACCTATGGAGGACGCGAAGAAATGGTCGATCCGACAGGTTTAATTGATTATGGTTCTCTCATCTATATTGCTTTACAGCGTTCCAGAACGGCTCGCGAAGCAATAAATGTCATGACGTCTCTTGTACAAACCTATGGTTTTTGTTCTGAAGGCGAAACCTTTACGATATGCGATCCCAACGAAGCCTGGATTATGGAGATGCAAGGAAAGGGGCCTGGCTCGAAAGGTGTGGTATGGGTTGCACAGCGTATTCCCGATAATGCGATATGTGCACATGCTAATCAAAGCCGGATTGGTAAATTTAACATGAACGACAAGCATAATGTTATGTATGCTAAGGATGTTATTCTGTTTGCCCGCACGAAAGGATGGTTTACGGGTAACGATAAAGATTTCAGCTGGAAACAGGTTTACGCTACGCCCAATTTTGAAGGACGACGTTTTTGTGACGCTCGTGTCTGGGCCTTTTTCAATCGTTTTAAGAAAGGATTCGAGCACTATTTACCCTGGGCTTTAGGCAAAGACAAAGATGCAGAAGACATGCCTTTGTGGATCATTCCTGATAAAAAGCTGTCTATACAGGATGTACAACAGGCCATGCGCGACCACTATGAAGGAACGCCTCTTGCACTCGATAGTACAAGTATCGGCGGAGGGGGGTGGCAAATGCCTTATCGTCCTACGCCATTAATTTTCTCATGCAATGGGAAAAAGTATTTTAACGAGCGGCCTGCAAGTACGCAACAAACAGCCTTTTCGTTTGTTTCTCAAATGAGGGACTGGCTACCCCGACAAATTGGTGGCATACTCTGGTTTGGAAATGACGATGGAAACATGGTCGCTTATACGCCAATATATTGTGGAAACACCGTACAGCCCGAGTGTTATAATACGCCAGGGGCTGATGCCGTAACGTTTTCTATGAAAAATGCCTATTGGGTTTGCAACTGGGTAAGCAATATGGTATACCCCCGTTATTCGTTAATGTTCCCAAGTCTTAAGCAAGTCCGCGACTCTTTAGAACAAAGTTACTTTGCCAGTCAAAAGGAAATTGAGGCAAAGGCTCTCCGGATTTATTCGTCTAATCGGGCAGAAGCATTGAAGTTCCTTAATGATTATAGCAATGAAAAGGCACAGCAGATGCTTTCCCGTTGGAAAGATTTGGCCTTTTTTCTTATTGTAAAATATAATGATATGATTGTTAAGCCCGATATTAACGGGCAGTTTAAGCGTACGCCAGAAGGAGTAGGCGATAAGGTTTCCCGCCCCGGCTATCCCGAATCGTTTCGTAAAATATTAGTTAACGAGACAGGAACCAAGTACGAATATCCAGCTGATAAATAGCTTTTGAACTGTCCCGGCCTTGTTATGGTACAGGTTTTTTAAGAGATAATTTTTTTATTAATCCTGGTAATATATAACAGTTGAGGGGTGTATGGCATCTTTTCCCTTTAGGGTATAAATGGTTTGACGAGAAGAAACGGTTACAATCTTATTTGTTAATTATTTTCGTTATTCATGAACATGCCCGAAATGGGAAAAGACGTTAAATGTGGCCGTAAACCGATTATTTTGCGTACCTTTGCAGAGATAAACGAGATGGCTTCATCTTTGTGGCTGTCTTTTGTCTAACGGAGTTCATACAGCATGCAACAGTTTCTCATAAAGCTGTAGGAAAATGAGATATTTTCCAGACTCCAGAAAACAATTATTATGGAGAAAATATTAAAAGATTTAATTTTAAGAAAGTTATTATTTTTATTCTTTTTAGTACTATTGACGACGAATGCAGCGAGTGCATCCGATTATCCAACGTCAAACACCATTGTTAATTGGGAGCCTGTAATAGCAGCAATCATACAGGTTGAGAGTGGCGGAAACCCGCAAGCCGTGAGCGGTAACTCTGTAGGAGCAATGCAAATTACACCTGTTCTGGTTGCGGAATGCAACAATATTCTTAAGACTCGCAAAAGCAAGAAGAGGTTTAAATTATCTGACCGGCTTAGCATTCAGAAGTCGAAGGAAATGTTTTTACTTATTCAGTCGAAGTATAATCCTTTAAATAGTATTGAGCATGCAATACGTTCGTGGAACGGTGGCATGCGTTACAGTAAGAGGAAAACGCAACATTATTTCAATAAAGTGATGAACTTTTTGAAGTAAAATTTTAAAAGGAGCCTGTCGTTACATGACAATGCTCCTTTTCTTTTGCCTGTTCTCTTAATGATTAAGCACTTTGTTGTGTGACAATTACGTAATAACGGTGGCTGTTCGACGGCCGTCAGCAGCGTTGCTGACGATCGTCGAACAATGCGTATGACGGCCGTCGTATGCGCTGCTGACGGCCGTCGAACACTCAGAGAATTGATGTAAAGACAGAAAAAAGCAGGGATAATATCTCTGCTTTCATAAGGTAATCTTTATTGAAACCGGATGTGCTTATTGCCGTGCAAGGTCCTGCAACACCTCGGCTATGGTAGGATGAATGTGCACAATATCGGCCAGACGGGTACGTGTAGCACCCAAATTCATCAAGCATGCCACCTCCTGTACAATATCTGCTGCATGGCAACCATAGGCATGACAGCCGATAATGGTATCGCTTTCATTGGTTACGAGTTTCACCATACCCTCATCAGCCTCCATGGCTACGGCTCTTCCGTTGGCCCTGTAAAAGCCTTTTCGTTCCTGCGCATTCAGCCCTTGTTCCTGCGCCATTTGCATGTTCATACCTGCGCATGCTGTTTCAGGATTGGTAAAAACGGCTGCGGGCATAATGTTTAAATTGATATGGTCGGCCTTTCCCAATATTGAATTAACGGCTTTAAATCCCTGAAAGGTCGCCGCATGGGCGAGGAGCTGACGCCCGTTGCAGTCGCCAATGGCGTAAATATGGGGTATATTTGTTCGCATATTGTCGTCAACAATTATCCCTTTGGGCGTAAAATCAATGCCAGTATTCTCAAGTCCTAAGTCCGTAAGGTTGGCAACACGGCCCGTTGATATCATCGTCAGATCGTTTTTTACGCTGTTTTCATGCCCCCTTTTGTCTTCAAAGTGCACCTCCGTTTCTGTAATTTGCGTTACTTTGCACGACAAATGGAAATCAATTCCACGCCGTTCCATCTGCTTTCTGACACGTTTTGCAATGTCATTATCGAAGTTATTGAGGCACTCTTTTAAGTATTCTATCACCGTTACCTTGCATCCGAAACGATTAAGCAAGGATGCAAATTCCATCCCTATAACTCCGGCACCAATGATACACAGGCTTTTGGGAAGCTCTTTGAGCGATAACAGCTGGTTGCTGGTGATGACATGGGGTAGCTCTGAGCCCGCTATCGGCGGGAGAGCCGGGCGTGAACCCGTTGCAATAATAATATTATGTGCGGTATATAACGCTTCACCCACCATAACGGTATGTGCATCTTTAAACCTGGCATGGCCATTGACCCGTGTTATTCCTTGTTGCGACAGTAAGCCTTCTACACCTTTTGCAAGCTGCTCAACCACCTCGTCTTTACGCCTTATGGCTTCAGCCCAGGTGCGTTTCTGCAAGTTTGCATCGTGTGCAAGGGCCTTGGTGGGAATGCATCCTGTGTTAAGGCAGGTACCTCCGGCCTGTTTACTTTCAATAATTGTGACGCTTAGGCCGTTACGTGCGGCGTAATCGGCAGCGCGATAACCACCAGGACCGCTGCCGATAATAATTAAATCGGATGTAAACATTTGTGTTATGAAATGGGGAAAAGGATATGAAAACAAATATAAAATTCAGGTATTGGGGAAGTGACAGGTCACAACGGGCTGTCTTGCAGCCTGCACATCGTTCACGCGACGGATGGGAGCATTATGAGGTGCCGATTTAACGAGTTCCGGATTTTCACGGGCTTCGCGTGCAATGGTGTGCATAATGTGAATAAACTGGTCGAGCGTTATCTTGCTTTCATTTTCTGCAGGCTCAATCATCATGGCCTCGTGGAAGAGCAACGGGAAGTAAATGGTAGGGGCGTGGAAGCCATAATCGAGCAGTCGCTTGGCTATATCCATCGTTGTTACACCGTTAGACTTGTCTTTTAAGCCGTTAAACACAAACTCGTGCTTGCATAATCCTTCAACGGGCAGTTCGTAATCGTCCTTTAAACATTCTTTAATGTAGTTGGCATTCAGCGTTGCCAGTGCACCTGCCTGGCTGATATGTTCTTTACCCAAGCTAAGAATATAAGCTAAAGCACGCAGCTCTACGGCGAAATTGCCATGGTAAGGGTGAATAATAATGGGAGGGATGCGGTTGCCCGTCTGTTGACGTGCATCGTCGAAAGTGCCTCTGTAATTGTTTAATGGCAGAAAATTCTCAAGACCTTTACGTACACCAACCGGTCCCGAACCGGGGCCTCCGCCGCCATGAGGCGTCGAAAAAGTTTTATGAAGATTGACGTGCATCACGTCAAAACCCATGTCACCCGGGCGGCATTGTCCAAGTAGCGGATTAAGATTAGCACCGTCATAATACATCAAACCACCGCAATCGTGAATCAATTGCGTAATTTCGGGAATATCATATTCGAATAATCCAAGCGTGTTGGGGTTGGTCATCATCATGCCCGCAATGTTATTCGATAGCAGAGTCTTTAGATGTTCAACGTCAACGCGCCCGTCGGCGGTGCTCTTTACCTCAACAACCTCAAGTCCGCACATGGCTGCTGATGCCGGATTTGTGCCATGAGCCGAATCGGGAATAATAATTTTTGTGCGGCCTTTATCGTTTCTACTCTCATGATATGCACAAATAATCATCAGCCCTGTAAGCTCACCGTGAGCACCTGCACAGGGATTAAGCGTAAACTTGCTCATGCCGGTAAGCTCAGATAGGCAGCTACCCAATAGCTCATAGGCCTTTTCTGCCCCCTGCACAGTATCGGCAGGTTGCAAAGGATGCAGGTTTCTGAAGGCCGGATGCGAGGCAATTTCTTCATCAATAACAGGGTTATACTTCATGGTACACGAGCCAAGAGGATAGAAACCGTTGTTAACCCCGAAGTTGTTTGCACTTAGATTGGTATAATGACGCACCACGGTAAGCTCGTCACACTCGGGTAAACGCGCGTCGTTGCTACGGTATTTATCGGGAGATAATTCAAAATGAGGAAAGTGGCTTTTGGGCAAACTGCAGGCCTTTGAACCTGTATGTGACAATTCAAATATCAAATTGCCGTATAGTTTATTGTTCATAGCAATAACTTTTATTTTATAAAATGGTCGAAACCAGCTTGTCAATCTGTTCCTTTGTGCGTTGTTCGGTTACGGCAAACAGCAAGTTATGCTCGCTCGTCCGGATGCCGCCAAAGAAACCTTCTTTTGTCCAGTTATTTTGCAAAGCCTTTATATCACCATCATATTCAACGACAAATTCGTTAAAGAAAGGCTGATTGTATACGGGTTTGAATCGGCCTGTCTGCAACAATTGGTCATAAAGATAGTGGGCTCCGTCGCATGAGAGGCGGGCAATATCCTTTAATCCTTCTTTGCCCATGATGCTGAGGTAGATGGTTACCCACAGTGCCATCAAACTTTGGTTGGAGCAAATATTCGACGTTGCTTTCTGACGGCGTATGTGTTGTTCTCTTGCCTGCAAGGTTAATACAAAGCAACGCTGGCCGTTTTCGTCAATTGTCTGGCCCACTATGCGCCCGGGCATTTTACGCATCAGCTTATCAGTGCAGCACATATAACCCACATAGGGACCTCCCCACGACATGGGGATGCCCAGTGACTGACCATCGCCTACGGCAACATCGGCGTTCCATTCGCCCGGCGACTTTAGCAAGGCGAGGTCTGACGGGTTGCAATTCATCACGAAAAGGGCACCAGCCTCGTGACAAATGTCAGCAAATCCCGTATAATCCTCAACTATTCCCCAATAGTCAGGCTGCTGAACGATGACGCCTGCCACACTATTTTCTGCTATTATGGAGCGTAGATGTTCTTTGTCGGTGATGCCGTCACGTGACGGAATTGTTTTAAGGTCGACATGACAAAAGTGTGCATAAGTCTGCAAAACTGCCATTATCTTTGGGTCTATGGTCTCACTTACAAGTACTGTATTGGCTTTTCGGCTCGCCGCTGCAGCCATAAGCATGGCCTCTGCCGTAGCAGTGGCACCATCATACATGGATGCATTGGACACGGGAAGGCCGGTAAGTTCGGCCATCATGGTTTGAAACTCAAAAATATAATGCAATGTTCCTTGCGAAACTTCGGCCTGATAGGGGGTGTAGCTCGTCAGAAACTCGCTGCGGTTAACCAATGAGGGGATAACGGCAGGCGTGTATTTATCGTAAACTCCTGCTCCTGCAAAGCACGTTAGCTGTCGGTTTTCTTTTCCCAAATTATCAAAAAATTGTCTGATTTCAATCTCGCTCTTTTCCTCCGGAATATGTAATTCCTGGCGAAAACGGACAGATTCGGGGATCTCTGAGAAAAGATTGTCAATAGAATTTACACCGCATCGTGCAAGCATATCGTCGATATCCTGCTGCGTGTGTGGAAAATACTTATATGGCATATTTCCGTTTATCTTGTATTTTATTTATTTTCCGGTAAACTTTTTATACGCATTCACATCCATTAGCTGGTTAAGTTCGTCTTTATTAGTGAGCTTAACCTTAACAATCCACGATGCAAACGCATCCTGATTGATGTGTTCGGGATTATCCTCCAAATCGTCATTGACGGCCGTTACTATACCACTAACAGGAGCCAAAAGGTCGCTGGCGGCCTTCACGCTTTCCACAGCACCGAACTCTTCACCCGCTACAAGTTCATCGTCTACATCGGGCATGTCAACATAAACCACGTTACCAAGCTCATGTTGTGCATAATCAGTAATGCCGATATAAGCCTCGTTGCCTTCAACTTTAACGTATTCGTGTGACTCACTATAATAGAGTCCTTCTTCAAATTTGCTCATATTATTTGATTTTTAGGTGATTATTTGTATACTTTGATATGACGGAGTGGGGCAGATATGCCCGATTTTACGATTAAATTATGATTGGTGGTAGTGCTTATCATAGAATTTTTTCCTGGCGATGATACCGGGGAAAGTCTTCTTTCTAATCTGAATTTCTACGGAATCGCCTAATTTAAGCGAGGCGTCAATGAGGGCAACAGCACAGCTTTTGTTTGTAGAGATAAGTCGATAACCAGTAGTAACATATCCCACAACAACCCCATTCTTCAGTACATTATAGCCATGTCGCGGTATGGCATTGTCGTTAAGCTCTATCCCTCGCAGGCGTTTTGTTACGCCTTCAGCCTTTTGGCGCAGTAGAGCTTCGCGCCCAATGAACTCTGTTTTGTCCAATTTGACAAACATTCCCAATCCTGCCATAATGGGGTTTATTTCGGCAGATAGTTCGTTTCCATACAATGGAAGCCCCACTTCAAAGCGTAAAGTATCGCGGCATCCTAAGCCACAGGGCTTGCATTGTCCTGAATTTATCAGCTTATCCCATTGTGAGACAATAAACTTATGCGAGCCATACAGTTCAAATCCGTCCTCACCGGTGTAGCCTGTACGGGATATGACAATTTCTTCGCCATCCTTTTCGAGAGTCTTTACTTCATAAAAGTGCAGGTCGTAGCAGGATATTCCTGACACCTTGCTTACAATTTCCTCCGACTCCGGCCCTTGAATGGCAAGCTGTCCATAGTATTCGCTCATGTCGATTATTTCAACATCATATCCTTTTGCATTCGTATTTATCCAGCTTATATCCTTTTCTATATTGGCCGCATTGACGGTCATGAAGTACGTTTCTTCCTCCATCCGGCATATGCAAGTGTCATCAACAGTGCCTCCATCGTCGTAACACATCATGCCATACATTACTTTCCCAACGGCTAAATGGTTTATATCGTTCGTAAAAATATGGTTAACAAACTCAGTTGCCTGTCTTCCCTTTATCACAATCTCGCCCATATGGCTTACGTCAAAGACGCCACAGTGGTTGCGTACGGCTTTGTGCTCTTCTATAATAGAGGTATATTGTATGGGCATATCGAAACCGCCGAATGGCGAAATGGTTGCTCCAAGTGCTATATGGCGGTCATAAAGGCATGTCTTTTTATTTTCCATATATAAATTTTCTTTTAAGATATTCCAGTTCTATGGCTTCAATTTCTTTTATATCACAACTATTTAAAGTGATGGTTTCGTCACAAAGGTGTTCCCTGATAAGGTGTCTTATCTCACTAAAGGGCAAATCTGTATAATCCTTAAGCAAACAAATGCGTTGTCTTACGCTTTCAATTCCATGTTTTGACAGCTTTTGTTTCGATGGCGTTATGGCGTGTAGCATGTGCTCCATGTCCGTATCGTATAATAAAGTGCCGTGTGCAATAGTCTTCCCTGGCATGTGATAGATGGCGTTTCCGCTCACTTTCCGTTCACCAATCATAATATCATTATGACCGCTTGGATGCACATCGGGCAGACCTATCGTCTTTAAGGTTTCGCAAATCATGTGCAGATAGCGCGAAAATATGGTATCAATATCTTCAGTATCTGTAATATACGAGAGCATAACATTGCTCATATCGGCATACACACAGCCGCCGCCGCTCTTCCTTCTGAACATTTTAATACCGTGTTGCCGGCAATATTCGAGGTTCACTTCGTTCTCAACAATCTGGTTACGGCCAAAAATGACGGTGGGTTCCACCTGCCACATAAAAAACTTATCGCCCTTTTGTTTCATGTTTCGGGCAACAAACTCTTCCATCGCAAGGTAAAAACTAAGCTGGCGTGGGCCTTTAAGGTTTAAGTCAATGTATGTCAACGTAGTTTTTAGGTTATATGAAGCAAATATAATAAAATAAGTGACAGAAACAAACTATATAAGATTCTTTTTTCAAAATATATGCAAATTATACGTTTTCTACATAACAGGGAGATAGCATATCATAAACCATTACACCTTATTATATTATAAACAGGTAGTAAAAATAATAGCCTTTATCATGCAGATGGTTTATCTTGCATCATAAAGACTATAAAATTTTATTGTCATTTCAGTGTAAGGTTCTACCTTAGCTTATCATACCATTCCTTCAATGCAGCCTTGGGAGTTCCTGAGCGTACAATATTGTTAAGGTCGTTTCGGGCTTCTGAATATTTTTTTAGCCTTATTCTTATGTCGGCTCTGTTCAGCAAGTAGTGGGTATTTCCCTTATCGCGCTTCAGAGCTTCGCCGTAATCATATTCTGCCAACTCCAGCATGTGCTGCTCTTCCTCAATGCCAGCCCTGGCCGCCCAAGCCAAAGCTGAGTCAGGAAAAGCTGCAACCAAACGGTTTATACCATCTAAAGCCTCAGTGTAATGGCTGTCTTTCTGGTCAAGAAGTGCCAGTCCGAGGCGCGCTTCAAAGTTTCCAGGAATAATGATAAGCAGGTTTTGGTAGTCGAGTCGTGCAAAATTGTAGCGATGAAGACGTTCATTACAGTAGGCCCGATAATAGAGAGCTGCAATGTTTGTGGGTTGTTTGGCGAGCACATAATCGTATTCATCCTTGGCATATTGCCACTCATCGAGCTGCATATTCCACGCAGCCTTACGCAAACGCAAGTCTGTTGAATCTGGGTGATAAGCTAAAGTGCGTGTTGCCAACGCCAGGCTGTCACGTAGTGGGTTACCTTTACTTTGTGCGACTACTGGAAGGGGCAGTAGCAATACCAAGATAAAGAGCAGTGATTTTTGTTTGCTTTTTAACACGGTACTTACCGATTCTTTTAATCGTAACGTTTATTTTTTACTGTTATTATAATCGGCAAAGGCTTTGTCAAAAGCCCCAAGCTGTTCTGTTGACTTGTCTTTGAGCGTTGCTCTTAGGCCTTTATAATATCTTTTTACTTTGCGACGAACGACACTTTTTTTTGTACTCGAATTGTAAATTTTGTCTAAATCAATCTGCATTTGCGGGACAATGTCGTTTAAATAAGCATTATTGCCGCTGAATTGATTGGCTGATGTTGTTGCTTTTACAACATCTTGCTGATTATTTTCTACTGTAACGCCATGGTCTCCGGCCTCTGAATTGGCAGTTATTTGTTCGTTCTGATTATGGGTAGAGTCTGCCATTTCGGTGTCAGAAGTTTGTGTTGCCTTATTATTATCGCCGTTTTGCGAATAAAACAGTGCTGCAGCCACAATTACCAATACTCCAATAACAGCTGCGAAAACAGCCATTTGCTTGTTATTACCCGTCGTATTGTGTGTCTTTTTGTCAGGCCTTGCCCCGCGTGGATGGTTGAAAACCTCCATTAGTTCTTCAACTGAAGTATAGCGTTCGTTGCGCCCGAAATGGGTACATGTGGTAATAATGGGCTGGTATTCTGTACCCAACGCCATCTCTTTTATCAATACACCCAATGAGAATATATCAGCACGTGCATCTAATGCCACTGTACCATCCCTGGTTTCTGGCGCAATAAACCTCAATTCTTCGACGGGACGTTTCAGGTTATCTGTATATCGAGGCCGAATGCTTAACAGCTTAACATCATCGTCTTTTGTTGTAATAAAAATGTTATGAGTATTGACAGCACCGTGCACATGGCCGTTCTCGTGCATATATCGCAGTGCGGCGGCCACGCCTCTAACCACGTGTTTCTTCTCGTCTGCGGAGTGTCCTTCCTCCAGATATTCTGCCAATGTACGGGCATCCTGCCATTCGGTCTCGATACAAGTGCCGTAACAGTCAACCTCTTTCAGGCTGTTGACTTTCAAAATATTCTCATGCTGCAGTTCTCTTGCACCCTCATATTCGCGCTTTAAGTAGCGTATATATTGTGGAGCACTTTGATAATTACTCTTTAAAGCGATGAGTAAGACGGGTTGTCCACCGCTTTTCGACACAACAATCTCATTAATGCTCTCATTCTTTATTTCGATAGTGTCAGCCATAACTATACTATTTATGTTAGGTTGTTGGAAGTTTCCGGTTTAAAATTTATTTGTTTCCTTTACCCATGGGAAAAAGACCGTACAGACTTGCGTCAATCATATCGGTCACTTTCCTGAAGTCTTCGGGGGTATCTTCGAAGCTAATCTTGTCACCGTCAATAATGATAAGCTCGCCTTTATAGCTTTTTATCCAGTTCTCGTAACGCTCCTGAAGTCCCGTCAGATAGTCAATGCGGATACTTTTCTCAAACGACCGTCCTCGCTTTTCAATGTGCTTGACGAGTGTCGGAATGCTCGAGCGGATATAAATCATCAATTGAGGCAACTTCACTAAGGACATCATCAGGTCAAACAAGTCGCTATAGTTCTGGAAATCACGGTCGCTCATGTAGCCCTGATCGTGCAGATTAGGTGCAAAGATGCGTGCATCTTCAAAGATAGTACGGTCCTGAATGATGGTCTCGGGGCTGTTGGCAATCTCTACTACTTCCTTAAAACGTTTG
>ERZ772945.1244-NODE-1244-length-18393-cov-2.433635_pt1 | contig 18393 bp, 13 predicted proteins | sample MGYA00511681_ERZ772945 | MGnify/ENA primary metagenome ERZ772945 (study PRJEB29015, sample SAMEA2737943) | human oral metagenome | biome: human oral; feature: human-associated habitat; material: dental | place: China | collected 2143 ...
ACCATTATTAGCAATAGTCTACCACGTTTGGGCTTTAAAGCGCCGCAAACGTATGGACCGTTTTGGCGATAAAGAACTGCTTCGGCAACTCGTTCCTGGCTATTCTAAATATCGACCATTACTAAAATTCTATGTTATGGAGGTAGCTTTGGCACTCATTGTGGTTATTGTGGCACGTCCGCAGATGGGAACTAAGCTATCGAAAGATAAGCGCGAGGGCATAGAAGCTATGATAGCAATGGACATAAGCAACTCTATGTTAGCCGAAGACGTAGCTCCCTCACGATTAGAACGGAGCAAACGACTGGTAGAAGACCTATTAAACCGTTTCACAAACGATAAAATAGGACTCGTAGTATTTGCTGGTGATGCCTTCGTACAACTACCAATCACGTCCGATTACGTATCAGCGAAAATGTTTTTAGATAACATTAGCCCATCGTTAATAGGCACACAAGGCACCGATATAGGTAAAGCTATCGACCTTTCTATGCATAGTTTCACACAAAACAGCAAGTTTGGTAAAGCCATTATCATTATAACCGATGGCGAAAATCACGAAGGTGGAGCCGAAGAAATGGCACGAAAGGCACAACAAGCTGGCATACGTGTGTTTGTTCTCGGCATAGGTTCTACACAAGGAGCACCCATTCCGATGGGAAATGGTAGCTATTTGCAAGATAAAAATGGTGGAACTGTAATGACAAAGCTCAACGAAGACATGTGTAAAAAGCTTGCCGAGGCAGGGAAAGGTATGTATATACACGTTGATAACACTACTGGAGCAGAACAAATGCTCGACAACGAGATTGCAAAAATGCAACACGGCAAAATAGAAAGTGTATCATATAGCGACTATGCAGAACAGTTTCCAGCCATAGCAGCTATTGTTTTGCTGTTGCTAATAGCCGAAGCTCTGATAATGGAACGCCAAAATTCGCTGTTTAATCGTATAAATTTGTTTACTAAAAAATAAATGAATAGAAGACTATACATATTGCTTTGTCTAGCTTTTGCCATACTTACAGCAACAGCACAGACCGATAGGCAATACATAAGAAGGGGTAACGCAGCCTTTGCAACCAAAAAATACGGGGTGGCAGAGGTGAATTTTCGCAAAGCTCTTGCCGCTAATGCACACAATGCAATAGCTGCTTACAACTTAGGTTGTGCCATGCAGGCACAGCACAAAGACTCTTTGGCTCTGCAAAACTATACCTTAGCTACGAAAAACGAAACTAATAAGGCACGTCTTTCTAGTGCTTTCCATAATATGGGAACCGTGTATCAGGCTAAGAAAAACTACCAAAAAGCTATAGAAGCATACAAAAACGCACTGCGGAACAATCCACACCATGCCAATGCACGCTACAATTTAACACAGTGTATGCACCTTCTGAAGAAACAACAACAGCAGCAAAAGCAGAACAAACAACAGCAGAAGAACAATAAAAACAATAAAGACAAGAACAAAAATAAAGATAACAATAAGCAAAAGAATAGTCAAAACAAACCGAAACCGGAACAAGGAATGAGCAAAGACAATGCCGAGCAAATGCTAAATGCAGCAATGCAAGAAGAAAAAGCAACGCAAGAACGTCTTAAAAAATATATGCAACAACCCCAAAGTAGGCATTTGGATAAGAATTGGTAACGCTTTATGAAACGATATATTAACATACTGCTACTTGTTTTGCTACCTTTTACAGCGTTAGCACAGCACATTCGTGTGTTGGCACCACGCCAAGTGGAGGTTGGAGAGCAGTTTCAAATAGAGTATATTATATACACCGACAATGTAGAAGGACTAAAATTAGGTAAGATGCCTACTGGTGTTGAACTCTTAGCAGGACCTTATTATACCTCGCAACGCAATCTACAGATGGTGAATGGCCACATGAATAGCAACTCATCAGAGTCGTATACCTACGTATTTATGGCAACAAAGCGAGGCAATTTCAACATTCCGCCAGCCAAAATTATAGTGAATGGACAACATTTAGCGTCTACTCCCGTTAAAATAACCGCCTCTGGAAATGCCAATATAAACCGTTCTGCACAGATAAATGGTAGCGCAAGAGCCGATATAAGTGCTGTACGACCCGAGAGCAGAGTACCTACAGGCAAAGATTTGTTCGTAAAAGTTACTGCAAACAAGCGTACTGTGCACGAACAAGAACCAGTATTGCTTACCTATAAGGTGTATACAAACGTGAATTTGATACGTATGGCAGGCAAAATGCCCGATATAAAAGGCTCGCATGTACAGGAAATTCCATTGCCACAACAGAAAACTTTCCGCACCGAAAAGCTGAATGGGCGCACCTATCACACCACTACGTGGAGCCAATATGTGGTTTATCCGCAAATAACAGGTAAGCTACGAATACCATCTGTTACCTTTACGGGAGTGATAAGACCTACTTTAGACGACTTCGATCCATTTGCTTTTATGAACGATGGTGGCGATATTCCACGACAATTACAGGCAGAGGGGCTTACCATAGATGTTGTACCGTTGCCACAAAAACCAGCTAACTTCTCTGGAGCAGTGGGAAAACTCAGTATGACAGCACAGTTAAGTAAGAGCAATATTAAGGAAGGCGACCCCATAAACCTACGTGTTGTAATAGCAGGAATAGGCAATTTGAAACTTATGCGACAACCTATTGTGAAGTTTCCTAATGGTTTTGACGTGTACGATTCTAAGCAAACAGACAAGACCCACCTTACTTCGAATGGCGTAGAAGGTAGTATGGTGTACGACTTTTTGGCTGTTCCACGTAAGCAAGGTAAGTATACTGTGCCACCAGTTAGCTTTGTTTACTTCGATACAACCACCAATTCGTATAAAACTCTCACCACTCAAGCCTTCCAAATAAGTGTGGCTAAGGGCGATGGAACCACACAAAGCGTTGAGGCTTTCACCGGAGATACAAAGCAAGATATACACGGGTTGAAAACGAAAGAGACCGATATGCTGGCAGAAACCAGCTTCTTTAACTCGTGGGGCTATTGGATTGTGTTGCTGTTAATACTCGGAGGCTTTGTAGGAACACTTGTAATGCTTCGCAAACGTGCCAATATTAAAGGCGATATAGCCCGACTTAAAGGCAAAAATGCTGAGCGTGTGGCACTGAATAGGCTGCATAAAGCAAACGTTTTCATGGAAATGCACAAGGCAGAAGACTTCTATGACGAAAACTTAAAGGCTCTTTGGGGATATGTTAGCGACAAATTAACTGTGCCAGTAGAGCAACTTTCGCGCGAGAATATAAAAGAAAAGTTTGCTGAACTCGGCATAGATGGAAGCGTAATTAATAAGTTTATAGAAGCATTAGACGAGTGTGAGTTCCAGCGTTATGCCCCTGGCGACGAACAAGGGAATATGTCTCTCACCTACGATGTAGCTGTTAAAGCCATTACTGATATAGAGGAAGCAATGAGAAACCAACGCAACAATACCAGTAAGAAGGCAAATGGCAAATCCTTTTTACTATTATTCGCCATAGTTATAGCCCTTTCGACTATTGCACTACGTGCCTCTGCCAACACCTTAGATATGGCTGCAAAGGCTTATAATAAGGCTAATTATGCCGAAGCTATACGCATTTACAAACAATTAATAAAGCAAAAGCCGTCGGCTATACTCTATTATAATTTGGGAAATGCCTATTATCGCAACAACGAAGTTACCCAAGCTATTATTGCTTACGAGCGTTCGCTGAAGTTAGTTCCTAGCGATGAGGACGCAAGATACAACTTACAGTTAGTTCAATCTAAAACTATTGATAGGCTATCGCCCGAGTCCGACCTCTTTCTTACACGGTGGTTGCACGCCATAGTCTATTCTGTTAGCATTGATACGTGGGCTATTATAAGTTTATTGGTACTCTTGTGCAGCTTGTCGTTTATGCTATTATACTTCTTAGCTGTAGATGTTAAACGCCGTAAAATAGGGTTCTTCTCTGCTTTATCGTTCCTTTTGCTATTTATTTTCAGCTTCTCTTTTGCTAAAATACAGCAAAACGAAAAACGAAATACCAACCAAGCTGTAATTGTTGCCTCTATTGCTACCGTGAAAGCAACACCCGATGCCAAGGGCGAAAACGCTGTTACACTGCACGAAGGTACGAAAGTAGATATAGTAGATGGTAGCATTAGTGGGTGGAAAGGCATACGCTTGCCCGACAATACTACTGGCTGGATACCCACAAACCAGTTAGAAGAAATATAGAAAACTATGCTCTGATGGATTTTTCTTCGCTTCTTGAATACGACAAAACCTTGTTGTTGGCTTTCAACAACAACCATAATATGTTCTTAGACCACGTTGTGCTGGTCTTTACATCGGGCTATACGTGGATACCGCTCTATGTTTCGTTATTCTATCTTATTGTTAAAAACAACGAAAAATGGGGACGCATTCTCCTTATAATGGGCTCCTTAGCTTTGTGTATGCTTATTTCAAACGCTGGAAACGGCGGTTTTGTGAAACCATACATAGCCCGACTACGTCCATCGTCCGACCCTTTGCTTGCGCATACCCTCTTTTTGGTGAACGGTTATGCCCCCTCTGGCTTCAGTTTCTTCTCTGCTCACGCCTGTAATGCCTTCTCTGTGGCGGTGTTTTTTATGTATTTAGTGCGCAGTCGCCTACTTTCCATCTTCCTTTTGGTATGGGCTTTCATCGTTGTATGGACTCGTTTGTATCTCGGCGTGCACTATCCGTCCGACATTTTCGTGGGTATGGTGGCAGGAACACTCAATGCAAGCTTGTGTTACCTTATATATAAACGAATAGAACGCCGTGTAGCACCCGTCTCAACCTATAGAACCAAACAGTTTACACGAACTGGTTACGAGGTAAAAGACATAGATGTGGTGCTCTGTACAATAGTGTTTACTTGCATTTATTGCATAATTAGAGGCGTAATAGAGATAGGATTATAAAATAAAAACAAATGTTAGAAGATACAAAACATATAAAAATATCGGACTACGACTACTCTTTGCCCGACGAACGTATTGCTAAATTTCCACTTTCCAAGCGCGATCACAGCAAACTTTTGCTATATAAGCACGGCGAAGTGGGCGAAGACGTGTTCTGCAACCTACCTAAATATTTGCCCAAAGGTGCACTTATGGTGTTCAACAACACCAGAGTAATTCAGGCACGTATGCACTTTAGAAAAGAAACAGGAGCATTAATAGAAATTTTTTTAATGGAACCTGCACAGCCAACAGACTACGAACTAATGTTCCAAACCAACCAACAATGTTCGTGGCTCTGTATGATTGGAAACCTAAAAAAGTGGAAAGAGGGCACACTAAAGCGGGCATTCCAAATAAACGGACACGATTTGGTGCTAACGGCTACCGTAAATCGCACTAAAACAAATGCTGCTGTTGCTGGTGGAACCAACCATTGGGTAGACTTTGTATGGGACAATTGCCACGTAACATTTGCCGAAATATTAGAAGCTGTGGGCGAATTGCCAATACCACCTTACCTAAATAGAGAGACGGAAGAGAGCGATAAGCAAACCTATCAAACCGTTTATTCAAAGGTAAAAGGGTCTGTAGCCGCACCAACAGCGGGCTTACACTTTACCCAAAGTGTGCTGCACGACATAGATAAAGCTGGTATAACACGCGACGAACTTACATTACACGTAGGCGCAGGAACGTTTAAACCTGTGAAAAGCAGCGAGATTGAAGGACACAATATGCACTCCGAATATGTGGTAGTGCACCGACACACCATAGAAAACTTGCTTTCGCACAACTGTAAAGCCATTGCTGTGGGAACAACAAGCGTGCGAACATTAGAAAGTCTTTACTATATGGGGGTGAAATTGGAACGCAATTCGAACGCCACCGAAGACGAATTGCACGTTGAACAGTGGGAACCATACGAACAAGAACACAACTCTAACGGACTTATATTGGTAAATGGAACACCCGTTAGCGTGGAACGTGCACTGCAAAACCTGCTGTCGTATTTAGACGACAACGGCTTAACGGCACTGCATACAAGTACTCAGATAATTATAGCACCCGGATTTACCTACAAAATAGTGCAAATGCTTGTAACCAACTTCCATCAACCACAATCCACACTCTTGCTTTTGGTAAGCGCATTCTTAGGAGGCAACTGGCGCAAAGTGTACAACTATGCACTCGAAAACAACTTCCGCTTCCTGAGTTATGGCGATAGCAGCCTCCTTATACCATAGCCTAAACAATGGCAAAACATAGAGGCTGCGTTGTTAAAAACATAGTGCCAAAAACAAGTATGTAATTGTCTGTTAATAAGAAGGTTACAAAACACTCTGCAAAAACCCTATTTTTGGCTTGCAAAAACCCCCTTTTTGGTTCGCAAAAACATAGTTTTTGCAACGTAAAACCCCCTTTTTTGCAAAGCCAAACATAAGCAATAGCCTTTTGTAAACAGATATAACAGTAATAGAAACATAAAAACATAGAATATGAAAAAAGGCGATAAAGTACGCTTTTTAAGCGAAGTAGGAGGTGGAAAAATCTCTGGCTTTCAAGGCAACAATATAGTATTAGTAGAAGACGAAGACGGTTTTGAAATACCAACTCCCATTAACGATGTTGTTGTTGTGGGCAACGACGATATGGCAAAAGTCAAAATAACCAAGCTAGAACAAGCAAAAGACGAAAAAGAAGAGGGAAACGCAAAATCTATAAAAGCCCAATTAAGCGACAATACCCCCACCGATATCAACAAAACAGGTATAGACGACGAAGAAGAAGACTACGATCCAGCCGACAAATTTGTACCACAGCCACGCGAACGCGAGGGAGGTAACACCCTAACAGCCTATTTAGCTTTTGTGCCAACCAAGCCACGCGAAATGAATAACACCGATTTCGAAACGTATATAGTGAACGATAGCAACTACTATATACATTATTTATATATGGTAGGCACCAAAAACCAATGGCAATGCAAGGCAGTGGGCGAGTTAGAACCCAACACAAAGCTGTTTGTAGAGCAGTTCTCATATTCCGATTTAAACACTATAGCCGAAGCAAGCATACAAATATTTGCCTACAAACCCAACAAAACATTCGAACGTAAACCCGCACTCAATGCACATATACGTATAGATGGAACCAAGTTTTACAAGCTAAACACCTTCCGGGAGAACGATTTTTTCGATACACTAGCACTACTTTACACCGTAACCGAAAAGGAAAAGGCTCCCGAAACCATTATAGACACAAAGATAGAACTGCCTAAAAAGTTGCAAAGCAGCAACACACAAGCAGTGGAACCCACCCCACAGCCAGCCCGAAAACCATTAGAACGCAGATACGAAAATAGTCAGAGTAAAGCAAAATATGCCAAACAAATTCTTAAAAACGATAAAATTGTTGTAGATTTGCACGCTGAAGAGGTGTTGGAAACTACGGCAGGGCTAACGCCAGGCGATATATTAGAATATCAGATGAGCATTTTCCGCAGCACTTTAGAACAATATAAGAATAAAAATCAACAGAAAATAGTATTCATTCACGGTAAAGGCGAAGGCGTTTTGCGCCGTTCTATTATCCGCGAACTAAACTATAAGTACAAAAAATACCATTTTCAAGACGCGTCGTTCCGTGAGTACGGCTATGGCGCAACACAAGTAACAATAATAACCTAACATACTTTTAAAACGAATGAAATACGGATTTATCAAAGTGGCAACGGCAATTCCAGAAGTGCGAATAGCCGACACTAAGTTCAATCTCGATGCTATTGAAAAGCAAATAATAGCTGCAGAAGGGCAGGGAGTAGAGATAATAGTCTTCCCAGAGTTCTGTATCACAGGCTATACATGCCAGGATTTGTTCCGACAACAGCTATTGCTCGACAACTCAGAGCACGCTATGATGATGCTACTCGACTTTACTCGTCAGCTAGATATCATAGCAATAGTAGGCATTCCAGTATGTGTTGGACCACTATTGCTAAACTGTGCCGCTGTGGTTCAGCATGGAAAGATAATAGGAATAGTGCCAAAGACCTACCTTCCGAACTATGCTGAGTTCTACGAAAAGCGGTGGTTTGCATCGGCTCGCGACCTTTGTCCAACACAAATACACTATGCTGGACAAACCATATTGGTAACACCGGCTCGCCAAATATTTAGAACAGACGGCGGAGTAAAGTTCGGAATAGAGATATGCGAGGACATTTGGGCACCCATTCCACCTAGCAACGCACTAACGTTGGCAGGTGTTGAAATAATGTTTAACCTATCGGCAAGCACCGAACAGATAGGTAAGCACCACTATTTAGAGTCTTTGCTGGCACAACAAAGTGCTCGTACCATATCGGCATACGTATATAGCAGTTGCGGTTTCGGCGAAAGTTCGCAAGATGTAGTATTCGGTGGCAACGCATTTATATACGAAAACGGTAGCCTTATAGCCAAAGCCGAACGCTTTTCGCTAGACCCTCAACTCGTAATAGGCGAGGTAGACATAGAGAAACTACGTACAGAAAGACGCTCGAATACCACTTTTGTGAATGCACAAAAGGATATGTATGTAGACCCAATAGGGGGTGTGTTGCCCGAAAAAACATACATTAACTGCTTACCAAGGCAGAATGCTGAACGCGAATTTACCCTAACACGCAAAATAAACCCACAACCTTTCATACAAAGTGGGCACATGGAAGATGCTTGCGAAGAGGTTTTCAACATTCAGGTAATGGGTTTGGCAAAACGATTAGTACACACCCATTGCAAGAAAGTGGTGATAGGAGTGAGCGGAGGACTCGATTCTACACTTGCATTGCTTGTATGTGTGCGTGCGTTCGACAAGTTAAAACTCGACCGAAAGGGTATTCTTGCCGTAACAATGCCAGGTTTTGGCACCTCCGAACGTACATATACCAATGCTGTTGCCCTAATGAACGAGTTGGGAGTAGATACAAAAGAAATAAGCATAGTGCCATCGGTGGTTCAGCATCTCAAGGATATTGACCACGATACAACTACTCACGACTCTACGTTTGAGAATGCTCAAGCTCGCGAACGCACCCAAATTCTAATGGATTTGGCTAACGAATACAATGGAATGGTACTGGGAACGGGCGACTTAAGTGAGCTTGCGCTGGGCTGGTGTACCTATAATGGCGACCACATGAGTATGTATGGAGTGAATGCAAGTGTACCAAAAACACTTGTAAAACACCTTGTTGCATACGTAGCAAGCATTACAGATAACGAGAAAGTGGCAGAAGCATTGCGCGATATTGTAGAAACACCTATCTCACCAGAGCTTACTCCTGCCGATAAAGAGGGCAAAATTCAACAGAAAACAGAAGATTTTGTTGGGCCATACGAGCTAAACGACTTCTTCTTATACTACTTTTTACGACACGGCTTCCAGCCTTCTAAGATATTTTTCCTTGCAAAACACGCCTTTGAAGGTAAATATAGCGATGCAGAAATAAAGAAATGGCTTTACAATTTCGTAGTTCGCTTCTTCCGAAATCAGTTCAAACGCTCTTGTTTGCCCGATGGTCCGAAGGTGGGTTTGTCGCCTCGAGGTGATTGGCGTATGCCGTCAGATGCCAATTCTACCGACTGGTTAGCAGAGATAGAACAGCTCTGAAACGTAAGTTTCGAGTAATAAAAACGATGAAAAAAATTTCTTTAATACTTATATTATTCTTTATTGCCATATTGGGAAGAGCTCAATATGGCAATTATCTACAACTAACAGTGGTAGAATTGTTGCAATATCAGCAGCAAAAGCTACGCAAAATGCCAACTGTTGAACCATTTAAGCGATATGGTTTGCGCCGAATAATGCCAGCAAAGTATTTAGATAACAACGATTTACGACATATTTGGGGGTGGCATTTGCAACCAAACGAGCAGTATCAGAGTTCGGAACCATTGTATAAACTCTTCCGAAAAACCGACGAATCGTCGCTTGCTGTTATAGATACGCAGGGTGGAAGTACCGAAGTTGTGTTTTGGGATAAGGCTTATTATCGCCGTTTTGCACAACAATTGCGCAATATTGGCTTTGTTGTTGGCAACAGTCAAACGGCATCTAACGTGCTACAGTTCCGTAAAGTGGGTGTTGCAGTGCATGTAGATGTAACCATTTGGCCCGATGTTTACATTTTAAAGGTAGAGTAGGCTAGCGGCTTGTTTTAATGTTTTGTTTGGTGTTTTAGGTATTTCTTATATACTAAAGCCACAAGAATGTTTAGTTTTCTTATGGCTTCTATCGCCATTTTTCCTAAAAAGCGATGTTTATTCCTGCATTCACTGTGGTGTAATTCTTACGAATTGGCACAATGGGAGTAGTGTCGTAAATGAGCCGATAGGCACAATTTAAGCCAATAGTTGGTGTAATGTGGTAAGCCAAATCTACTGCCGCACCAAATCGGGGTGTCTTAAAATAGCTATCGGGACGCACCTGATAGATGCCTGTTGCTATGATATCCCAATGCGGTCCGAACGTATATTTAGTGCTAAACGATAGGTGATGCTTTATGTAGCGACTATAAGCGTGGGGTTTTGTGCCTGCTGGTGGAGTGGGATATTCCCACTTCTCAAATTCGTAATATAGGGCTGTGTTGGCAAAAAGTAGCCAATGTTTAGACTCTAAAAATCTATAACGTGCCTGAATACCACTAGAAATTTTAAACGTCATACCCCTACTGCCTGCCCATTGCGACTCCATATAGGGATAAACTTCGAACTTTCGGTGGAGCAGATAGCGATATTCTAAGTGCACATAGCCACCACTTACCGTTATATCTTTACCGTAAGTAGAAAACTCTAACTTGTTTATAAGGTTGATAATACGCTTCTTTTTAATTAGCAAATTAAGGTTGGCTGTGTTCTTTAGTGTGAATATGTTTTCCTTTTCTGTCTTGAAATCCAACTCAGGTTGTAGGGAGCCTTGTATGGTTTTCGTGCTATCTATATTTATAGTAAGGTTCTCTGAGAAAAGCATTTGGGCATTTGTATGGAGCGATATTGCCATAAAAAGAAGCGCAAGGGGTGATTTTTAATATGTAAATGAGTGAAAAAATAGCAATACAGGGTATCAAAGGTTCGTTTCACTATCAGACGGCTGAGAGTTATGCTCACTATGACTTTACAAAAGTAGAAAACCCTTTGTATAAGCAGGTGAATAACCTTTTTGTTCGCTTCTTTATGGTGGGCGTTAAGCCTTGTTGGTGTTCCCTGAACCATTCTAAAATATATGTTTTGCTTGTTTTTACCAATTTCCCTGCAAAGTTAAATATAATATTCTAAATAAGTATTACCCCCTTCTATGTTTTTATTACAAAAGTCTTGCGGATATAAAGAAAACTGTTTATCTTTGCAATAATAATTAAATTAGACAGATTATGAGACGATTTATTTTAATAGGAATTATGGTATTGTCTGCTATTAGTGGGTTTGCTCAAGATGCAACAAGGGTGCAAACCCTAAAAGAACAGCAGAAAGTGTTGAACTTAACCTCTAAATTAAACAAGCTTCAGTTAGACTATGAGAAAGCGAAAGCCGACTATGATGATATTATTAGTAAGGTTGCTGATGCAAATGCAGAGGCAAATATGGTTACAACAGACTTCAATACGTCTGATGCTTCTGGCACTGTGAAAGATGCAAAAGACGCTATTAAGAAGCTAAAAGCTACAAAAGCTGCGAACAAAAAGTTGGCTAAAATGCAAAAGAAACTAAGCAAAATGCAAAAGAAAATAGCTAAACTGCAATCGCGTATAGACGATATGAATAAGAAAATTAAGTTTGTGAATCAATAAGAAGTTGGTTTCCTTTAATGGGATAGGGGTTTTAGTTTTTCTAAAACCCCTATTTGTTTTTTTCAAAAAGGGGGTTTTTGCAATGCAAAAACCATCTTTTTGCGGGGTAAAAACCCCCTTTTTGCATTGCAAAAACCCCCTTTTTGAAAAACCTTTTTAGGCGTTTTGGTACTTGGCTGATAAATAGCTTGTTAGCATAATGGGTATATACAGAAAAACGCAGTATAGATGTGGCTATACTGCGGTGTGTAGAAGGTTGAGTGCATGTGCAGATATTATTCTGCTAAGGTATTCTTATTTAAATGTAAGTTCGTCGGCATTGGGGCTTTTTCCTATAGAAATGGTATCACCTTCGTGCACTTTTCCTGCAAGAATTTGCTCGCAAATGCCATCTTCTATGTAGTTTTGAATGGCACGTTTCAGTGGTCGTGCTCCAAACTGAACATCGTATCCCTTTTTAGCAACCAGTTCTTTGGCTTTGTCTGTAATGGTTACGTTGTAGCCAAGTTCCTTTATTCGTTTAAACAAACCACGCAGTTCTATGTCTATAATCTGCTTTATGGCAGTGAGATCGAGCTGATCGAAGGTGATAATTTCGTCTAAACGGTTAAGAAATTCGGGTGCAAATTGCCTACTTAAACTCTTTTGTATAATGGCGCGCGCACGTTCTTTGTCTTGTTCGTTATGCGAAATGGCATTCATATTGGTAGCTGTGAAGCCCACACCTTGCCCAAATTCTTTGAGCTGACGGGTACCTGCATTAGATGTCATAATGATGATTGTATTACGAAAATCTACCAATCGTCCATTACCATCGGTCAGTCTGCCTTCGTCTAACACCTGCAACAGCATGTTAAACACGTTTCCGTGTGCCTTTTCAATCTCATCTAACAACACAATAGAGTAGGGGTGGCGTCGCACTTGCTCTGTAAGTTGCCCACCTTCTTCGTATCCTACATATCCCGGAGGTGCTCCTACGAGGCGCGAAGTGTTGAAACTCTCCGTATATTCGCTCATATCTATGCGTATAAGAGCATCTTTTGAACCGAACATAACCTCTGCGAGCTTTTTAGCTAAGTAGGTTTTTCCCACTCCAGTAGGTCCAAGAAACATAAACGCACCTATAGGGTGGTTAGGGTCTTTTAGCCCAATGCGGTTACGTTGAATGGCTTTAACCATTTTCTCTATGGCTTTATCTTGTGCTATAACCTCGTGTTTCAGGTTGTCAGCCATATTAACAAGTCGTGCACTTTCGCTTTCCTGCATTCGCTGAACTGGTATACCTGTCATCATAGACACCACATCAGCCACTTTGTCGGCACCAATTTCCACGCGGTTACTATCGTCTCCACGTTCCCATTTCTGCTGTGCTTCTTGCAAATTACGCTCTAAAGCAGTTTGTTTATCACGGAAATTGGCTGCGAGTTCGAAGTTTTGGTTCTTCACTGCGTCCTTTTTCTCCTGTGCAATCTTGTCCAACTGCTTCTTCAGTTCTATTATTTCTGGTGGCACTTGTGCATTTTGTAGATGTACACGAGCCCCCACCTCGTCCATAGCATCAATAGCTTTGTCTGGGAAAGAACGGTCTGTGATGTAACGGTCTGTCAGTTTGACACACGCCGTAATAGCATCATCGGTGTACGAAACGTGGTGATGCGCCTCGTAACGGTCCTTAATGTTATTAAGAATTTGCAAGGTTTCGTCTACCGTTGTAGGCTCAACTAACACCTTTTGGAAACGTCGTTCTAATGCGCCGTCCTTTTCAATGGAATTCCTATACTCGTCTAACGTAGTGGCACCAATGCACTGTATGGTTCCACGTGCTAGGGCAGGCTTCAAAATATTAGCCGCATCCATAGCCCCTTCACCGCCACCGGCTCCTACCAAGGTGTGTATCTCGTCGATAAAGAGTATAATATTGCCTTTGGCACCGTATCCGCGAATCGCAGGCGGCATCTCCATCTTCATAATATCAAGCGGCTCGTAGCTTAGAGTAGGCATAGTATCGCCCTCTTTCCAGTTTGCAAGCGTTCGTTTTAGCCAGTTTAGATCGTCGCGTTTTGGATAATCCTCGCGGAAGTGCGCGCCGCGGCTTTCGGTGCGATCAAGCGCACCCTTGGCGATACAAAGCGCGAGCTTTAGCATCTTCGGTACGCGGTAAGCCTCCTCAAGCTCAGGATTTCCGAAAAGCTCTTTATTGCTTACTTTGACGTCCAAAGACTGCTTGTAAAGCTCCTCGAGCTCTTTTACGGCTTTGGCTAATCCCTCGCCGGTACGGAAGATCGCGCAGTGCTCCCACATAACGTCTTTCATCTTGTTTTTGATCTCAAATACGTTAAATTTACCCTCTTTTGTGACGAGGCTATTTAGATAGTCTTCTTGTTTTTTAACAAATTTCTCTATATCAGCTGTGTTTATCTCGATCTCGTGGCTAGCGCAATAATCTGCAAAATAATCACCAACGATCATACCAGCGACAACTGTCTCAGAAACTGAGTTACCACCAAGGCGGTTAAAGCCGTGCATATCCCAGCACGCAGCCTCGCCGGCGCTGAAAAGTCCAGCTAGCGTTGGACTCTCGCCCGTAGCTTTTGTTTTGATACCGCCCATCGAGTAGTGTTGCATAGGAAGGATAGGGGCCCAACCTTTACCGCGCTTTCTGCCCTGCTCGTCGGTTATTACCTCGGTGTCGGCAGGATCGATGCCGTTGAAAATCTCGCAAATTTCTTGCACGTCGCGTAAATTTTTCTCGATATGCTCGCGTCCGAGGATCGAAATGTCAAGCCAAACGTGCTCGCCGTAAGGACTTTTGACGCCCTTGCCTTTTCTTATATGCTCCATTATGCGGCGGCTTACGACGTCGCGGCTAGCAAGTTCCTTTTTCTCGGGCTCATAATCCGGCATAAAGCGGTAGCCGTCCACATCGCGTAAAATTCCGCCGTCGCCGCGGCAACCCTCGGTAAGCAAAATTCCGCTTGGAACGATAGGGGTCGGGTGAAACTGCACCGCTTCCATATTTCCAAGCTGTGCGACGCCGGTCTCAAGCGCGATAGCAGCACCGATACCCTCGCAAACGACGGCGTTTGTGGTGTGTTTATAAACTCTGCCGTAGCCGCCCGTAGCGATTAGCGTACCCTTTGAGACGTATGCGATCAGCTCGCCGGTAACTAAATCACGCACGATTGCGCCGTAGCAGCGGTTGTTTGCGTGAATTAGCGCGATCGCTTCTTTTCTATCATGAATATCTACGTTATGCTTTAGCGCTTCATTTGCAACGGCAAAAAGCATCGTGTGTCCCGTAGCGTCCGCGGTATAGCAGGTTCGCCATTTTTTCGTACCGCCGAAGTCGCGGCTGTGGATAAGCCCGTGAACCTCATCTTTTTCGGTGATCGTGGTTTTTTGAGCATTGATAATAGCGCTTCGCTCGCCTCTAGTAATCCTAGTCCAAGGAACGCCCCAGCCTGCAAGCTCGCGAATAGCTTTAGGCGCCGTTTGTGCAAACATCCTAGCGACATCCTGATCACAGCCCCAGTCGCTTCCTTTTACGGTATCGGCAAAGTGCACGTCCTCGTTGTCGCCCTCGCTCATCTTGGAATTTCCCAGAGACGCCTGCATGCCACCTTGAGCCGCCGCAGAGTGCGAGCGTTTAACAGGGATCAGACTCAAAACGATGGTGCTAAGCCCCTTCTCTCCGGTAGCGATCGCAGCTCTTAAGCCCGCCAAACCGCCGCCAATAACTAAAGAATCGCAATATATTACATTCATTCTAAACTCCCTATTCTAAACTTAACCATTTGAAATCGGCGATTATCGAAAGCAAGAAAAATGCACCCCAAACGATAAAAACCGCCTTTTTAATGAAGGCTCTTTTTCTTTGAATTTCAGCCTTCGTGCCGTCTATACTGATCCATTTCATATAAAGTCTATAAATTCCGATGCTAGCGTGAGTTACTACGAAAATCAATAAAACGAAATAAAATAGATGAAGCTGTCCGAATCGCGCGATAGCAAGATCTGCAGTAATTTTCGGACCGAATACGATCATTAAAATATGAGCCGCCGCAAAGAAAAATAGGAAAAATCCCGTCCAAAACTGAAACCACCAAAGCGTCGTATCGCAATGCTTCATTCGCATTTTGTGCGCTTTAAACGCTCTGTAAGCGGCGTAGTTAGCCGGAAATTTTCTCATCGCCAAAAACGCGTGAATCACGAAAATCACGAAAATTACAAAAGCGACGATGTTTGTAACGAAATAAATTCCGCCTGGTTCGGCGAAATGTACGACGCCCTCAAACGCGCCCTTACCGATCAGAATCGTGCCGGTAAATATCATATGACACAGCATAAAACAGGCCAAAATCAGCCCGCTGATGCTTTGCGCCACATCTTGCAAAGCCATAATACGGCTTTTTTTGCCGTCTATGGATCTGCCCGTAAAGCCTTCAATGCGACCTAGCATAGGTTCTCCTTAAAAAAGATGATTATAAATCCCCGCTAAACGAAAATTTACATTTTTGTAAAAAGATTATATTACTTTTTAACTTTAGATTAATTTAATTTCTGCAAATTAGTTTTTTCTTCAAAGACTGCTTTAAGAAAACTGCTATCAAAAACATTACTAAAGATAAAATTTGCCCCATCGATAAATTTAAAAATATAAACCCAAGCCCATCGTCCGGCTGCCTAAAAAATTCCACGAAAAATCTAAACGCCGTGTATAGCATCGCATACAGACATATCAACTCGCCGTTAAATTTCTTGCGTTTACGGTAGAAAAATAAAATCACGAAAATTACCAGTCCCTCCAAAACCGCCTCGTAAAGCTGGCTTGGATGACGCAATGTACCGCCCACCAAGATCCCCCATGGCTCGGTCGTTTCGCGCCCGAAAAGCTCCTGATTTAAAAAATTTCCCACGCGCCCGAAAAAATACCCAAGCGGCACGCTAAGTGCTACGAGATCGAGCAGCGCCCACATATCGGTTTTAAATTTTTTGCAAAACCAAACCGTTGCGATCACGAATCCGACGACCGCGCCGTGATAGCTCATACCGCGGATACCCACGAACTCGCCGTTATGAAATGGGTTGAAAATTTGCCACGGATGGCTGAAATACCACGCCGCCTCGCCCGAATAGATCGCGATGTATCCTAGCCGCGCACCCAAAATGACGCCCACTTCGACCCAGATAAAGTAGCGATCGAGCATCTTATCGCTAAAGTCAAGGCCGTCTTTTCGCACGAAATACTTGGCGATAAATAGCGCCGTAAGCAGCGCCAAAACATACATAATGCCGTACCAGTGCACGTTTATGCCAAACGTGCTAAATGCCACGGGATCAAAGTGGGCGTAAATTTCGTTCCAGTAATTCAAATTTATCCTTTGTTTTAAATTTTAAAATTTAACGGCACGCATCGGACGCTGCGTGACGCACGCTTGGTAAAAGACGCAAAGCGGCGCATACGCAGGCACTAAACCTCAGTTTTCGAACGCTCGATCACACGCGCGAAACACGTAAGACGCGGATGCTTAGCGATAGCGTCAAACGATGCGCAGACCACCTCGCATGAAATTTCAAGCGACGACGCCAGATGGGACGCAAGGCGCCTCACGTAAAATTCCAAATGACTATGCCAGACGACATACGAAGCGACACGCAAAGTGGCGCGACGCAGACAAAGCACGCAATACCCTAATGCAGGCGGCGCAAAACGAGAGCACTGAACGCCGAGCAAAACTCGCAGTGCGCGCAAAACAAACATCAGGCGGCACATATGCAAAATACCGAATGCCGCGCAGAATTCAAAACGACGCGCAATATGACAAGCCGACGCACAAAACAGCAAGGCAGATATTTTGCATCCGCGCAGATAATGCAGATAAAATTCGCCCGTCTTGCTTAGCTTGTCGCGCTCGCAGGAGCTGTATCGGCTACAGCGCAAGAAATCCCGAAAGCAAGCTTTAAATTCTATCTCTACGCAGCACTTCTCCGTGTCGAACACGCAAAAAACACCGAGCGAGCGTCCTAAATTTTAAATTCCAAGCCCTAGCGTCTCTTTCACCACGCGGCAAAAATCCGCCAAAAACCACCCGAGCGCCTTGTAGTAGCTACTTTTGGCGTTTATCTGCACGTGCGTAGCAAGCGCGGAAAAGCTAGGAATGATAAATTGCGCCAGATAAAGCGTCAAAATTTTATGCGATTTCGCGTCCGTGTTTTGCTTAAAAATCATGGCAAGCAGCGCTAGCATATTGGCTGCATGAGCGCTTTTAAGCTCCACGAAAGGCTTTTTGAAGCGGCATTTTTCATAAAACAGCTCCACTTCGCTTTCGCTTATTAGCTTGAAAAAATCCATCTCAAACGCCCCTTTTAGCGCCTCAAAATCGCACCCGAGCGCCGCGTAGTCCTCGCCCTGAACCTTTTGCCAAAGCTCGTGGCCGTTTTTGTTTTCGATATTTTTATTTACGATGATCCAGTTTTTGCCCAAGCCGCGCAACTTCTGCTCATCTATCACGCCTTTAAAATTCGTCGCGAAGATTATGCAGATCACCGAATATAGCTCGCCTAATTTC
>ERZ772945.1246-NODE-1246-length-18375-cov-3.041321_pt1 | contig 18375 bp, 18 predicted proteins | sample MGYA00511681_ERZ772945 | MGnify/ENA primary metagenome ERZ772945 (study PRJEB29015, sample SAMEA2737943) | human oral metagenome | biome: human oral; feature: human-associated habitat; material: dental | place: China | collected 2143 ...
GCTAGTCCAACTCCTGCGGCTCCCCCTACGACTACACCAATTGTAGCTCCTCCAAGTGTTCCAGTAACACCAGCAGCTATACCAACTAGTGGTTTAAGTGCTAATAGTACTATAGACCTATTCTCTAAATTAAATAAAATTATTAGTGATAAATTAGCAGACCATTCTATTACAGATGCTGATTTTGATGCTATTGTACCTGATTATACTACCACAGCAAGTGATCAAATCTCCAAGCATGACTTTAATAGTTCCTTGGCAGCTTTGAGTACTACACTTGCTAATATTCATGGTGATACAGTACCATCTATCACTATAACTGAAGATGCTACCCCTGTAGACCGCACTATTGTGGATAACTTGATTGCTACCATTAAAACAATGGTACACTAATATTACTATTATAAAATAATTTAGGTTTGTAAATTTTAAAAACAATGAAACAAATCTATAATTATATACTATATTTGTGTATAGGGAAATTCCCTATACACGGTATGGTACTCATACTTTTATTCTATTGATATTTGATTATAGGAGGAAACTAAAATGTATAATCAAAACACCAACTATGGCTTTGCTAATCCAACTTTTTCTACTGCGCAGGCTCCTGTAGGTAATTACGCACCTGTAACACCTACAGACCCTATGACTCCACAAGACCGTGAATTGTTGAAGCCTCAACAAAAGTCTTCTTTCTCTTTGGAAATTCCACCAGAAAAAGAAGCATGGGCTAAATGTCCTCATAAAGACCATACTGGCTTCTTAACTGTAGCCGATGGTAAAGGTTGGGTACGATGCACTCAATGTGGTGAACGTATTCCTACAACACCTTACAGTGATGAAGAAGTACAAAATGCTGTACGCACTATGCGTCATATTTGGCAACAAATTAAGTTGTTCAGCATTACATTACCAGCAGAAATCAATACTGAATTCATGATGTCTTTGCCTATCGCAGAAAAATCTTTGGATTTGTATCATTTAGCATTCAAGAACTTTGATGATGTATCTCGTGGTATGAGCCGTGCACAAAACGTACAACCTCAACAAGCTGTACGTCCAGATGCATTCACATCTTTCGATAACATCTTGAACGGTAATGTACAACCAGCTTATGCTAACCCTTGGGGTGCACAAGCCAACCCTAACTTCTACGCTATGGCCAATGGTGGATACTACAATGCGCAAACTATGAATGGTCAAATGCCTGTACAACCAATGCCTCAACAACAATGGCAACAACCACAAGCTCCATTCGGTTATAATGCACAACCACCTATGCAAGGTATGCCTAACCAAGGTCAAATGATGCCTAACCAACAAACACAACAAGTTATGGGTGGACAAGCATTTAACTCACAAGCACAAATGCAACAACCACCTGTATCTCCAGTACAACAATTACAAAACCAACAAGCAATGGTAGCGAATGCTAACCCATTCAATGCTAATGCTTCCGTAGGTGCAACTGTTCCTGGTCCAGCTGTAGCAGCTCCTCAAAAGGAAACTATTACAACTGACACAATCAGCTTAGGATAATTATAAATAAAGAAAGTCCTCATAGGAGTACATCTCCTATGGGGGTCTTTTATTTTTACTGAGGTGATAAAAATTGCTAATGATTGTTATCAAAGCGTAGCATTCTATTCTCCTGTAAGAGAGGAGATAGAACTACTTAGAGATAAATTAATATCTCTATATAATGATAAGAAAATCTGGCTACCATATGTTCTTAAAGACTTAGGACTATGGGAAACAGAAGAAGACTTTACTAAATTATCTGATGACTGTGAAGATGGGACCACATTACGTAGTGAAATGGTATGGCCACCAGATGATAATGAAATTTGGTCTACTACTTTACCTGATGGTACTCTTGTATGGTATTTCCAAACAGAGTATTGCAATAAATGGACCTATATTACTACAGGGTTTAATATTCTGATAGATAAGATAGTTCCTAATAGTAGTATTAAGTTTGTCTATTATGCAGAAGAACCTGGCTTTGCTATATATGATACTAATGATAAAGATCATATTATCTTTGATGATACAGTGAATGTAGATTTAGGCTGGAGTAAAAAAGAAGAAGGTAAAGAGAAACCAGAATACTTTAGTATGTGTGATAATATGCATTATCCACAGACGTACAAAGACGTACCTAAGTATTTGAATGAAGTACTTAGAGACGAATTTAAGATCACAGGTGTTAAACCATTTGTACCATCAATGTTTTGTAAACCTGGTGAATCCATAGAAACAAGCTTTGAAGAATATATTCAAGATGAGCTTGGGGGTACCATTGAATGGTGCAATATACAACCTTTTAGGTATGTAGACTGACTCAGAAAGCCCCAGTAATGGGGCTTTTACAATATGTATTTTTTAAACAAAGATTAACAGTTAAGTGAGAGGTGATAAAATGGCCAAAATAACAAAAGAGATGCAAGATAATATTGCCAATTATGGTGATGACTTTTTAACTCTTACTCCAACTGAAGGCGTACGACAGAATATTGGTACTTACCTAGGTTACTCAGGTAATCGAGGATTTATTAATATGATTAGGGAAATCTTTCAGAACTCAGCCGATGAGTTGATGAAGAAAGATTCTCCATGTGATGAAATTTGGGTATACTATGATGAGAGAAATCACGAAGTTACCATACAAGATAACGGTCGTGGTATTCCATTTGATATTATGGTTACTGCATTTACTAGTCAAAATACGTCAACCAACTATGAAAAGAAACCAGGTGCTTTCTCATCTGGTCGACATGGTTTAGGTTCTAAAGCTACGAGTGCATGTAGTGAGCACTTTGTAGTTAAATCTTATCGTCTAGGTAAAGGGCAAGAGATGTCTTTATACTTAGGTGACCCTGAAACAGCTAAGGTTAAGTCTATCCCTAATAAGGATAACTACCAAGGTACAATTATTACATTTAACCCTATTCATACTATGCCAACTAAGAAACAAGGCTATACTGGTTATCAAGCTGGTAAAGTTATTATGGGCGAAATCACTACAACTTGGCAAGATGTATTAGACTTATTAGAAAGTCTAATACCTTTACTTGATATTGGTGCTAAAGTAAATTACTTTGGTACTGATGCTAATGGCAAGTGTCATAAAGTACGTATTGTGAATGATAAAGGTATTGCTGGTATCCTAGATTCCTTAGCAACTAAACCTATGATTGCTCCAATACATATATCCAAGCTTAAAGAAGATGGACAGATGAAAGCTGATATCTTATTTACTTTTGATAGTACAAAAGCAGATGATATCTTTGCTGGTTATGCAAACTTCTGTCCTACACCTAGCGGAACTCATATTAAGGGTTTCGTTGAAGGGCTTACCAAATTCTTTAGAGATTATATGAATAAATACTTCTTAGGTAAGAATTCAAAACTAAAGATTACAAATGCTGATATTCTCAGTGGACTATGCTGTGTAAACTCTGTATATCACTTATATCCAGAATTTACAGGACAAGCAAAGGAAATCATTTCAAATGAAGACTTAGTCCCTTTTGTAAAAGATATCACGATAGATGGTTTAGATCAATGGGCTAAGACCTCTTCGTCGGATCTACAAAAACTTTGTAAATACTTTAAAGAAGTAGCAGAACTTCGTACGAAAAATGAAGCAGGACGTGTCCGTATTCAGGTTAAGAATGCTTCAGCTATTACTGGTCTTCCAGCTAAGTTTGTAAGACCTAAAGGTAAGAAGCATAATGAACTATTCATCGTGGAAGGTGACTCTGCTGCTGGTAATGCTCGTAATAGACGTGACAATGATTCTCAAGGTATATTCCCTATTCGTGGTAAAATCATTAGTGCTTTAGCCAAGAAAAGAGAAGATGTACTTAAGAATGAAGAAGTTGCAGCTATTATTTCTATTATTGGTGCAGGTTATGGTAAAAACTTTGATATCAATAAGTGTAACTGGGAACGTGTAGTAATCTGTACAGATGCTGACCCTGATGGTGCTCATATCCGTACATTGTTATTATCGTTCTTCTTATTGTATATGGAACCATTAGTATTAGCTGGTCGTGTATATGCATCAGTTCCACCATTATACGGTGGTAAGATTGATGGTAAGAACTTTAAGTACTTCACTGACCGTACAGAATACAATGCATACTTACAAAAACAATTCTCAAAGAACCATAAAATAACCCTACCTGGTAAGGTTAACTTCACTAGTAATCAATTAATTAAGCTATTAAATTCTACAGAGTTCTATATTGAACGTTTAGAGTCTGCGGCTAATTCATTCGCGATTAATCCGTACTTATTAGAAGAAATTTTGTTATATGTGGGTAAAGGATTATCATTCAGTCAGTTCAAATCTAAGATTACAAAGAATCATAAGTATTTGGAATGTAAAAATGAAAAAGGTAGCTGGACTATCACTGGTCTTTATGAAGATAACAAGTACCAAACTATATACATCAATGATCGCTTATTAAGCTTCTTTGAAACTATGCATTATAAATTGGTAACTGATATCATCGGTTCTCAGCCTAGTCATTATGTAGTCGATGGTGAGACTATGTCCTTATATGGCTTATTAAATAAGTTTAAAGAACTAGCTCCAAAGAATATCACTCGATTCAAAGGTCTAGGTGAAATGAACGAAGACCAATTATATGATACAGTAATCGGCAAAGATAAAGAAAGGGTTCTCGAACAATACACAGTGGAAGATATCAAATACGAAATTGCTAAGATTCGTGAAATCGATTCTAGTAAGATGGATTTAATCGCAGGATTAGATATCTCCAATTATATTTTCTAGGAGAACTGTTATGATCATATATTATGCGGATACACAGGATGGGCGGTTAGCTGCCCATCTAATACTTCAAAATCCAGAGAGAGTTTTGATTGATGAAAATACAAGAATAGATCAGGACTATAGTCGTTTATTAAATGATATTCAAGATTCTAGGGATATTAAGCTATTACCATATACATTTAAGCCTAATGCTGCTATATTAGATAGAGTTAATAAAAATGAATCTATCGTGTGTATCGGTGTTGGGTTTAATGCGAATGATAATACATCTTTAAGTAGATTTGATACTCTAGCAAATAAATCTAGACGTTTAGTATTTATAGATTACTTACCAATGTCTAAGTTTTTAATAGAAAAGTACAAAGACAATGAAAATATAGACTTCCATTACTATGAGGATGAGTGTCTGTCTAGTATTGTCTGGTATATTATTATGGGTAAGAGTGAAAGCATACCATTAATCAATGGTATAAATCAATATATCCATAAACCTATGCCAGATATCAAAGCTATATATCAAAAGATGTATATAGCGACGTTATTTAGTGACCCTCAAGACGTTGTATGGGACAATCTCATGAGCGAAACTGAAGAGGAAGCTAAGTATCGATATAAGACTATTGCGTATGCATATGATTATATGAAACAACGATTACAGATTGATATTGACCGTGGAGCATACTATTCATATATTGGAGATCTTAAAGTAAGATGTATGAGTATCCAAGATGCAGAGTATATTCCATCAGTCTTATATCATAAATCTTTAGTAACTATAAACTGGATATATGATGGTGATAGCTATCTATATAAAGTTTATGCTAATTTTGATGATTTTAATTGTGCGGACTTTGTAGCTAAGTATAATGGTATTGGAACTAAACACTACGGTGTGTTCAGATCGGATGACTTATTGTTATACCCGCATAGATCTCGGAGGAACTAATGGCGAGAAAATTCCACTTAGTGTCCACAGCACCTGAGGGCACATTACTACCAAAACGTTCAACTAAACATTCTGCTGGTTATGACTTCTTCTCTCCTATAGATGCAGAAATCATGCCAGGTGCAACTCTTAATATCCGTACAGATATTAAAGTTGAAATGAATGAAGATGAAGTATTATTCATCGTACCACGTAGTAGCTATGGTTACAAGTATCAAATGTCTCTAACAAACACTTTAGGCGTGATCGATGCAGATTTCTTTAACAATGAATCCAATGAAGGCAATATCAGTATCAAGATTAAGAATAATGGTACTGAGCCTATGTATTTAGTTAAAGATGAAGCATTTGCTCAAGGTATTTTTGTTAAGTATTTGACTACAGATGATGACGATGTAACTGAAGTGCGTACTGGTGGTATTGGTAGCACTACTAAGAATTAATTGAAAGGTAAAAACAATGAGAAACAATAATAAACCTAATCGTAAGCCTGCAACTAAATTATTTGAAATTACACTTCCTGTAACTTACAGTGGTAAACTTTCCAATGAAGTAACTGATTGGTTAGTTAATACTTTAGAAACAGGCGAAATCTTTGATATGGTAGAAGTGAATGTATTCGGTAGACGCAATGTATTCACACAAAACAAAGAAGCTCTTGGTTCTGTAATCGTTGGTTCTGTAAAAGAATCTGGTTTCAAAGATAATATGCTAAGCATTACTATCTTAACTGGTGAACGTAACTATGAAATCATTAAGAATATGAAACAAGCTGATGCGTTTGTATTCGTACGTCCTAATAATAAAGGTAGTTACAAAATTACTAAGATCAATATTAACGAAGTCCTATAAGTCTATATGTAGCCACTATGGTAAATTAAGACCATAGTGGCTTCCTATTCGTATCCAAATATGTTAAACTGGGAAACTAAAAATTTACCAAACGAAAAACATGCATATAGACTGGAGGGATATACTTGGCACAAGAAATTAAAGTAAATACGCTAGATAAATTCAGAGACGATCTGAAACTATATGCTATTTATATAGCTAAGCACAGGTCAGTACCTGATTTTAGGGACGGTCTAAAAGATGTACAACGTAAGATTCTATATTCGATGTATGCAGACTTCCCACAAAATACAAATAGAACTTTTAAATCTGCAGGTGTCGTTGGTGAGGTAATGAAATCATATCATCCTCATGGCGATAGTGCGATTTATCAATCTATTAAACCAATGGTTAACTGGTTCGAATGTAATGTGCCGTTAATCAGAAAACAAGGTAACTTTGGTAACTTCCAAGGCGATGGTCCAGCTGCTGCTCGTTATACAGAAGTAGCATTAGCTGACTTTGCTAAAGAAGCTTTATTAGATGAATTAGATGGTGTGAATGGTTCTCCAAACATCGTTGACTGGAGTCCGACATTTGATAATAGTAAAGTAGAGCCTGACTTTTTACCTGCAAAGCTTCCATTGTTATTAATCAATGGTATCTTCGGTATTGCTGTAGGGTTTAGACCAGAAGTTCCACCACATAACTTAGGTGAAGTTATTGATGCAACTGTTAAGCTATTAGACAACCCTAATGCTCACGTTGTATTGGTTCCTGATCATAATATGCCATGTGATATTATTGAGACAGATTTCAAGAAGATTAGTAATAATGGGTTTGGTTCTTATCGTGTACGTGGTCATATCGATATTGGTACTTATGATAAGAAACCTGCATTATTCATTCATAGTGTACCAAACTCAGTATACTTAGGCACTATTACAGATAATATCGATACATTAGTATCTGAGGGTAAGCTACCACAAATCATCAATAGCTTTGAAAATCATACACCAAATAAGCTAGAGCATATCTTGGTATTAAAACCAGGGTCTGATCCTAACTTTGTTAGAGATACATTGTTTGCTAATACTAGTTTGGAATGCTCTTATCGTGTAAACTTGCAAGTACAGTTTAATGGTAATATCCATAAGCTTACTTATAAGCAATACTTACAAGAGTTCTTACAGTTCAGAAAGATTACTAAGTTACGTTTGTACTATAATCTTCTACAAAGAGCTAAGACTAAGTTCCATGAACGTGAAGCATACATCACGCTATTGAAGTCTGGTGAAATTGACAAGATTATCAATATGATTAAGAAGCGTAAAGACCGTGAAGATCAGCCTATTATTGATTATCTTGTAACTAAGTTTAAGATTACTCCATTACAGGCTAAGACAATCATCAATACTCAAATCAAGAACCTATCTATGGGTAACTTGAATAGATATATTGAAGAAGCTAAAGAACTTAAAGCTAAGATGGATGAATGCTTAGTTAAGATTCATAGTGAAGAAGCTCTCAATGAAGAGATTCGTAATGAGCTACTATATTTCAAGAAGAAGTATGGTGTTCCTAGACGTTGTAGAGTAATCTCCAAAGATGATATCAATAATATCCCTGAGGGTAAATTCAATATCGTAGTTACTGAATCTAATAAGATTAAGAAGTATGGTGTAAATGAACCATTGAATCTTAATCGTGGTGAACCATGCTCAGCATTTATCTTAAATGCTGACAATAGAGATAGTCTATTGATGTTTGATGGATTCGGTAGAGTATTTAGTATGCCAGTACATAAGATTCCATTGACTGGTAAGGGACAAAACGGTACAGATGCATTATCTTTGAATAAGAAGATGACATCTATCGTTACCAATATCATTAGTGAATCTAAAGTAAAAGAATTAGCTAAGTCTAAAGCTTATACTATGGTAGTATTAACACAAGCAGGATATATTAAACGTCTTGAATTAGATGACTTCTGTTCAGTAGCATCTGGTGGTCTTATCTATAGTAAACTAGAGAATGGTGATAAAGTACAATCTATTGTCATTACTCAAAATGGTGATAACCAAATCATTACTTACTCTCATAAGAAAGCATTACGTTTTAAAGCAGATGATATTCCAGTATTGAAACGTGCAACTCGTGGTGTTAAAGCTATGAATACTAGTGATAATGTAGATGGTATGTCTGTAGTCTATGGTGGTTGTACTAATGCTATTGTAGTAACACATAATGGCTACATCAATAAGATTGATATTAGTGCATTACCTATATCATCTAGAGCTAGAGCCGGTAACAATGTAATCAAACTTGGTCGTGGTGATGCTATTAAAGACATCTTGATTGTTAAAGATTCAGATGTAGTTATGATAGAATCAGCCACAGGTAAGGAAGATGTAGCTGTAAATGCTATTCCATTAGGCTCTTCAATATCCAAAGGTAATAGAGTGGCTAATCTTATCCGTGTAGTAAAAAGAATCTAATTGTTTTATAGGATGGGTGTAATATCTCATCCTATATTTTTTATCGAGGTAATAAAAATGAAAAAAATGAAACAGAAGAAAGTCATCAAAATATTAGATGATCTTGGTATCATTACCGTTACAGAAAATAGTACATATGACGATAAACGTGAATGTATATATGCTGACGTTTATATACTAAATATAAAATATCTTCTAAGCTTAGAGTTTGATGATCTAACCAATCTAACTAGTGTAAAATTAGCACCACCAGCAGTAGAAAATCCAACAGCACCAGCATTTATAACTTCTACTGATAGCACTATTAAAGGTATCAGTACTAAGGCATTTAAAATCTTTCTATCTAAAGTCTTCAGTATTCTTATAAAGCATAAGATCAAGTTGCTTAGTGCTAAAGAAAATAAGTTCTATAAACTATTTGATAGAAGAACTTATACTTTATACATTGGCGATGATGGTACTGAACTAAATTGGGAAGCTAGAGCTAAGGATGGTGGTTATATTATATATGCTAACCAAGCTGGTTATGGCCAGTATTTATATACTCTATATGGTGCACCAAAACCTAATTCTGGGGATTGTATTGGTCGATCATTAGGTTCTTATGTACATTTAGATAGTCTTTTAAACGTTATAGTGGATGGTGATGAAAATGAAACAGCAAAATGTAATTGATATCTTGACTACTTATGGTATGCTACACCCAGATGCTAAAAAAGAGCTAATGGAAAATGTAAAAAGAGAAATTGGTGTAGGTGTCTACATTAGTGGTATATCATACGCTCTTACATTAAACTTTGATAGTGAGAAAAACCTAACAAAAGTAAAACTAACACCTGAGTTAGATAAAGATGATCCATCATTTGCTATTAATGCTCATATTATGAGTGGTGACTCTATAAGAACCGAAGCATTCAGCTATCTTATAACAGCAGCTCATAATATAGTATTAAAACATAAGCTATCTTTAAGTAGTGATGAGAATAGACTGTATGCTTATTACTTTAAGAATAAGGAATACGTACTATATCTAGATGGTAGTGTTAATTATGAATTTGGGTGGGAAGCTATAAGTAGAGATGGTAAGTATTATATATCTGCAAAACAAGCAGGACCTGGCGAATATACATACCAGCTATACCTAAACAAAGGACTAGTACCTAGTGCTAGTACTGGAATCTATGAGGCAACTTTTATTGAATTGAATGATTTACTGTTATAGAAATGGTATAATATAATGCTTTATTAACCCATGTGAAGTCTCTATATGATGAAACTAAAATTAAAAATGCTAATGATGGTGATACTAATTTCTTAGAAGAGACTTTAGAATACTTAGAATATCTTAAGATATCTACTGATGATGTAATATGTGTTGTCTATGGTGATACATATATGTCTTGGGATGTATTTGCTAAGAATGCAGACTTTAGATATGAAAGTGGCTTTGGTTTAACTGAAATATCAGATAAGATATTTATATATACTAGAGACTATATTATGTATAGATATGAATATGACGGTGCAGAAGAATGGAGAGCTATAAGAACTCTAGCCTCTATCATATCTAAGAAAACACAATTACTTAGTGACGAACCAGTAAACTTTAGAGCTGATTAAGATTCAAATACAGGTACTGGAAATTCCAGTACCTGTTTATTTTTTTCACATCATACTCTCATTTAACCTAACACTAGTGTAATAGCAGTGACAGCTGACTATTACAATCTTATCTAGGTTAACGGTAACTAGATTTGATTGTGCACTTCTTATATACCGTATATCATACAGGTGCCAGTATCTTAACAAACGGCCATGTTAGATACTTGTTGCAGTGTTTGCAGGTTTATTATTGTTTTCCTTGTTGCAATAATAGACTAAAGTTTCCTCTTAATGATGTGTATAGGGGTAGTCCATAACCTACCCCTATCAACATCTTAAGTACGTTTATGTCACTTATGAAATATACTCCTTACTAAATAAAAACACAATATACCCAGTATAGACATTGTCTATACTGGGTATTTACTGTTTCGTAAAACTGTTTTTTTTTAATTGTATACTATAATGGTAATATCATGGTTATATTATATTTATATTAGTTTACATAGGAGGAATATATCATGAATAGCAATCTACATATCAGTGTTGAAATCGAATCTGTATCTTTGAACTACGATAACTGTGAACGTATATATCGTAATTTAGCCGAAGAGGCAGATTATGATATTGCTCGTCTTCAAGAAATGAAGAATGAGCTTACATGTAAAGTAGTGGCTAATGTGCTTGGCATCTGGGACTTCCCAGAACATCGTCTAAATGAAAAAGTCAATAGCGGATGGGCTATCGGCTATTTCAAAAAGAGAATAAACGAAGCATATGGTAGTCTAACATTTTGGGCTACTATAGCTAAAAAAGATGTTTCCGAAATAGAGTACATTAAAGATAGATTCTTAAAACGCCTAGAAGATGTTTTAATATCTTGCTAAAAAATAAGGCTAGAGGAATTTCCTCTAGCCTTAATCTATTTTATTTTTTATTCACGACGGGATATCTTCTTACCACTTAAAGTCAATGGTGTTACGTTACCAATATTAATTAAGTTAGTAGATAGATGTGAACCTAGCATATATACATTAAGTAAGTTCTTACTCATAGGATCGCTAGGGTCATCAGGAATATCATCTTGAGAGATATAACCTAACGTGGAGATAGTATTATACATAGCTTGTTTAGCATCCACAGAATCTGCACGTGCTCTGGATAGTTCTTTAATAGTTGCATCCATACCACTAACTACAAGAGATTCCATTTCCCTATCAGACGTAATACCATTCTTATCATGAGAAATAAGCATACCTGTTTTATTATCACGCATAGCTATATTAGTAGAGATAGCATTCTTTTTTGTCAAGAATTGTTTCATACGTTTTAGATGTAAGTACCCAACTAATGCTTCATGAGATGTAGCACCATGACCATTCTCATCTGTATAGATATATGGCATTTCAACTTTCTCTAAGATAGGTACATCTATTACTTTAGCAGCTTTCTCTACTTGGTCCATAGTTGGTTCAATCTCAAATACACGAGTGATAAATCTAAATGGATATTTACCAGATACGAACTTAGTAAACTCTTTATCACTCATTTCTGAGAATATCTTTTTATAATAGTCAGTAACTTTACCAGATGGATCCATAGCTAGCATTACATCGAATACTAGCTTTTCAGCTTTCTTTCTTTGTGGTGTCATTTAGTTCCTCCTATAGATTAGAGAAGTGAATCATTAAAGCGAAATACATTAAAACGGAACGTTGATAACTAGCTTTTGTAGCAGCACGGTTCTTACGTACATGATAACGTCTAGAACCATTCATCAACCACCGTTCTAGGATTTCCTTAGATCTGATTACTTCTTTGACTTTACTATTAGGTCTAGGTGCTGTAGTAAATCTTACGAACTCAACACGTTTAACGTCTTTCTTATCTGTGCTTTGGAAGAATAGATAAACTAGAAGACTAATGAACTCTTTAACTTCAGTAAGAGACTTAGTATCGTTCTTCAATACCCATTCTATGATAGCTTTGATTTCATCTGTAGATACATTGACATCAGCAGCCATCTTACAATAAGAATAGTTTACACCCATAGTACTAATAGCTTGTACAGTCTTATCGATTATACGTTCAGCTAATAGACTATCAGTATCAGCCAATCTATAGTTGTCTTCACTATAGTCATCACTAGCATAGTTAAGATACTCATTACGATTTTTAAATGCTTCATAATATAGCGTAGCGATATTTTTCATAAATGATTTGATACGTGTATGTAATTGCTGTACAATATCTTTGACATCTTCATCATCAAAGTCTTCAAACTTATCTTGATAAGTCTCAGCCCATGTTGTAGCAATAGAACGTATTGCACCAAATACATTACCTTTGACTTTAAGATCATATTTAGCAGACATCTTATTATTAACTACATAGTCCATTATATGTTTATACTCTATAGGCTGTACTACTTGGAATGAACCATAATGAATAGATGGATAGAAAGATCCAGAGAATGCTATATTAACCAATGATAGGTCTAGCTCTTTATAGTATTTCTTTCTATTCATTAGGAAGAATCTAACTATACATAGCATAGCTATAGTGGTTTCGTCTTTAGCAGCTGCCGGGTTAAAAGACGGAATACTAAAATAGAAAGTATTCCGTAATTCTCTTTGGATAACTGAACGTTGAATGCCTAGCATTCTAAAGAATTCATCTCTATCATTATCAGTAAAGTAAATACGTCTATATGGTGCAATAGCATATAAGTCTTCTGCTCTAGCTGCAATGAATTTACTGATGTATTGTTTATATTGTGAAACTCTTCTAGAGATAGCTTGCTCTATCAGAGGGTATATCTTTTTAAGTATAACTTCATTATCTTGCTTCATCATTATCCTCCTTGATTTTATTAAGATGTTTTCGTGAAACACTTTAATAAGCCAAGGAGGAATAAGCAATGTTTATTTATAACGAACAGTATTTTGGTAAGACACCAAGCCTTATCAAACTAGAATCAATTATCGGAGATATCCGTAAACAAAAGTACAAGAACGATACAGTAGTCGAATCTAAAGAACTAGCTAAAGTAATGAAGAATCAATTTGGGTTTGCTAATACTAATTTCTTAGTAGACTTCACTACAGCGAAGAATGCTTATACATTAGTATTCAGAGATAAACTAAATGGTATGGGTAAACCAGTCTTTAAGAATGGCACATACCAATTTAACCCAAAAGATGGTTATGATCTAAATGTATATTTCTCTTATGGTTTATTATGTGATACTAGCTTTAGTAATGAAGAGCTAGTAGCTATCTTATTACATGAGGTTGGTCATCATTTCAGTGCTAAAGCTGCTATGTATGAATACAATCTCCCTAGTATCAAGAACCTAGTTCGTGGTATGACTGATATGAATAAAGCTATCTATAATTTAACTAATGGTGCTAAAGAAGATATCCGTAATATTAGTGATGCTAATATTATGGCTGGTATCCAACAAGCATTCAATGGTTTAGATTGTAGATCCGCTTTGGCTTATATTAATAACGGTGTAGTCTTAGTTAAAGATGCTATCTTAAATGGTAATATCTCAGATGCTTTTAAATTCTTAACTGGAGACAAGACAGTAGTCAATAAAGTTTTGAATACTAAATTTGGCCAATCAGTAAAGAATCTTGTTTCTGAATATGATTCTGAAGAAGAAAAGTCTGATGCATTTGCTACCATCTATGGATATGGCCCAGCATTGACTACAGCTTTAACTAAGTTAGAGTCTAATAAATTAGATACTAGTCATAGTACGACAAAGTCTAATGTATTAGAATGGATTCTTAAGTTCTACGTTACATTTGGTATTATTGGGGTATTTGAATTCTTTATTGATTCAATGGCTCATATAGATTCCAGTAAACGTACATTAGCAGCATTAGCTGTATTAAATCAAGAACTTAAGACTGCTAATCTTACACCTAAACAACGTAAACGTATCCAGCAAGATATTATTGATATCACTAAAGACTATGAATCATATCTTGAAGCAAAACAAGCTTTATTTAAAAAGACTGGTTACGTTAAACTAGCATTCGTATATAATAAGATCTTATTCTTATACCATACTAAGTTTAATAGTGATCGTAACTTAGAATCTTACCAACAGCTATTGAACTTGTATAGAATGGCTTCATCTAGATCATAACATATAAGTAGCTAAGATTTTTTCATTTGACTCCTAAAAATAAATGTACTTACCTAGTAGAACCCTAGTACGGATACAATCTGTACTAGGGTTTTATTTGTCTCTTGTAAAAAATAAAATCATATAAACAATATAGTGATAGGTAGCACCTCGTATAATCTATAACTTATAAATCTACCTATCAAAACTCATATAGTTAGTGCTTTCAGTATAGTAAGATTCTTTGCGATTATTCTTATATCTTACTAGACTTCCCTTCTAACTAACTATATGGGCAAGCGCTTCTTCAAGAGTTACCGAAACTCACTTAAACGCAAGACTACTCCATATAGGTACTGCCTATATGGGGTTTTCTTGTGTTACAATATATACTACACTTATATAAAAGGAGGACAATCTATGGAAACTGATGAACTAAAAGAGATTAAATTAAGTAGTGTGTCTACTAAAAAAGTAGTATCTCCGTTACGTGAAGAACAAGAACCACAAATGACTGTATTCTTAGGTGGCACATGTAATGGTTCTGTATGGAGAAATGATTTACTTAGAATGCTTTCAGATAAAGTAAAAGCGTTCAATCCTGTAGTATCTGTATGGGATGAACGTGCTAAATTCGAAGAGAAGTATCACCGTGATCATGATGATATAAGACTATACTGTATTACACCAGCTATGTCTGGAGTATACTCTATTGCTGAAGTGGTAGATGATAGTAATAAGAGACCAGAAAATACTATACTATGTATATTGTATAGTGACTTTGGTGGTGATTTTACATACACTAATCATCAATTAGAATCTATGAAAGCTCTTATGGATCTAGTAGAATCTAATGGAGTAAAAGTATTTGATAGCTTGTATGATGTAGCAGTCTACTTAAATAATAGAGCTGAACATATGGTTAATTGATTCATTTATGGAGGAAAAAATTATGGCAGATAGTAAATATGGCGTAATCAATGAGGTTGGTGACTTAGGTTTAGGTTTCCAAGAGCTTAATGATAGCGACCAAAAAGTGCTTCAAGAACAATTGAAGCAAGAACAAGACAAAGATAAGAAATAGTTATCTAAAGTGTGTAGTAGAGCCTCTTATTGGTTCTACTACATATTTATTTTTTACAATAACTGTAACTGTATATTAATCGGGCTCAATATGGTCCTAATAGATTACTTATTTTTACACGAGGTAATTATTATGAAAGCAAAACTTATTGGTATTGGTGCTGCTGGTAATAAAGCAGCTATGCATGCTATCAACCAAGGTGTATTTGATCGTAAAGATGTTTTACTTTTGAATACAACTCAAAAAGATATGAAAGACGAATTCAATGATATTAATATTGTATTCGGTGATAATCGTGGTGGTTGCGGTAAAGAACGTGATATGGCTAAAGGCTTAGCTATGGAAGCTTTACGTGCAGACCTATTCAAATTAGATTCTTTCCCAGATCCTCAAGATGAAGCTATTATTATTGTATCTTCCTCGGAAGGTGGTACTGGCTGTGGTGCTTCTACTATTATAGCTAAGTACTGTAAACAAGTATTGAAAATGAACGTACACATGTTTGTATTCACTGGTTTCGAACAAGATGCTCGTGGTATCCAAAACACTGTAGAATACTTCCAAGAGCTATCTGATGAATATACAGTACAAGCTATTAGTAATAAGAAATTCTTAGATGGTATTCGTAGTAAACAAGATGCTGAACGTGTTGCTAACCAAGAATTCACTCAACGTATGGCAGTTCTTCTTGGTCAAGACTTAGTAGAATCTGATCAAAATATCGATGATACTGACTTATATAAATTGGCTACTACCCCTGGTTTTATGACTATTGAAAAAGCTAAAATTGCTAGCATTAAGAATACAGACGACCTATATAAAGAACTTCGTAAAATGTTAGACTATAGCAAATCTTTGGAATTCAAACCTACAGCTAAACGTATTGGTGTAATCTTTGGTCTAGTTCCTGCGGCTCAAAACATGGACTTGAATACTGATGTATTACGTGAACGTCTTGGTGAGCCATATGAGTTCTTCACTCATATTCAAGATGCTGAACCTGGTAAAGAATTTATTGAATTCATTGCTTCTGGTATTAAGATGCCAATCGATGAAGTCAATAAAGCATATCAAACTTACTTAGAACGTACTTCTAAAGTTGATAAGTCTAAAGACTCTTTCTTTGATGAAGCTTCTTCTATGACTATCAATAAAGAAGATGGTATGTTTAACTTTGATAAGTCTGGTCCGCAAAATATTTCTAAAGCAGATAAAGATGCTTTCTTTGCTGATGCTAAACCTGTAGTTAAACCACGTGTAACTGTATCTGCTAAAGATGATTTCTTCAACCAAACTGCAGAAAAAGTTACTATATCTCCTACAGTTGAAGTTCCAGAAGAACCAGCTAAACCTAAACGTGTAATCATTACTAGTAATGGTATCACAAAAGACTATTAATCCTACCAATATACGAGGTGACTTATGAAGGGCATTTACTTTAATAACCTGAAGAATCCTGCATTAGATCCTATTGTAGATACGATGGAATTGAATATGCTATTAGATGATCCTTCGGAAGCAGAAAAAGCAGAGATTAGAGATAACTTCGTTAATGAAGTTATGTCTAAGGGTTATAATGAAGATGAGCTTAAATTGTTTATCTTCAATAACTTCCATGAGTTCGTTAAATACTCTTATGAGGTTCCTGAAGTAGCTAAGCTTTGGGAAGAACGACCTATGGTTCCTAAGTTAATTAAACAACTGCTTACTAAATACACCCCAGGTTTTAGTTTTAATAAACTAGACCGTATCTATATAAACGGAGTAATCTATAATCATAACGTAGTACATCAGAATGATGAAGTACCTAGTATGGTTACAGAAATACTCAATGATTTAGGTATTACAATCAATAAAGACGTGTGTGAAATCTTAGACAGTATCTATTATCTTCCTAGAAAGTTCTATACTATGGCTGTAATAGCAAGATTTTCAGATGTACGTGAAGAAATCAATATTAGACGTATCTTATTCTTATTGATGATTACCTATGAATATAATACAACTACTGTAGATGATATCCGCATCATTCTTGAAGCGTTATTCTATGGTGAAATGACTCCATTGTTTATTATCAATATGCTAGATACTCATAGAAATGAACAATGGTATAACTATAGATATAGAGCAGCTGAAGAAGATACTACATTTGCTCTATATAGAATAGTAAATTCTATGCCTAAACATATTATCAAAGATACTTTACTTAAATATAGTGAAGTTTGTGTAGCAAGACAGCTTAAACTTGATGATGTAAAATGGACATTGGTAAATTTACCATTAGATGATTATAGAGAACTGGCTATTCTAGCAGATACTCTAAAGAATGAAGGTTATTATTTACCATAACAACACAAAAAATAATACATGGGTAAGAATGTTCTATATCCTTACCCATGTATATATTCTTACCTATAAGTGATTTTCAGTTATAGGTAATTTGAATCCTTGGGATACAAGGAA
>ERZ772945.1256-NODE-1256-length-18272-cov-5.711039_pt1 | contig 18272 bp, 9 predicted proteins | sample MGYA00511681_ERZ772945 | MGnify/ENA primary metagenome ERZ772945 (study PRJEB29015, sample SAMEA2737943) | human oral metagenome | biome: human oral; feature: human-associated habitat; material: dental | place: China | collected 2143 ...
ACCTTGCTCTTCAGACCGTCGCGGATTGCGCGGTTTGCAAGCAGCATACCGTAACCGAACTCAGCGTTGTCCTCGAAGAGGGAGTTGTCCCAAGCCGGACCCTGGCCCTTCTCGTTCGTCGTGTACGGCGTGGACGGCGAGCTGTTGCCCCAAATCGAGGAGCAGCCGGTTGCGTTCGAGATGTACATTCTGTCACCGAAGAGCTGGGTGACAAGCTTTGCGTACGGTGTCTCACCGCAGCCTGCGCAAGCGCCCGAGAACTCAAGCAGCGGCTTCTTGAACTGAGAGCCCTTGACGGTGCTCATCTTGAACTTGTCGATGACTTCCTGCTTCTCCGGCAGCGTAACAGCATAGTCAAAGAACTTCTGCTTGTCGGCATTGTCCGCGAGCGGCTGCATGACGAGCGTCTGGTTCTTCACATTGCCCGGGCAGACATTTGCGCAGCTTCCGCAGCCCGTGCAGTCGAGAACGGAGACATTGATGGCGAACTTGTAGCCCGGCATCATCTTGAGGTCGGTCATCTTCATGCCTTCCGGTGCGTTCTTCGCCTCTTCCTCGGTCATAGCAACCGGACGAATTGCAGCGTGCGGGCAGACATAGGAACACTGTGTGCACTGGACGCAGGTGTCCGGATTCCAGACCGGAACATCAACCGCGATACCGCGCTTCTCGTAAGCAGCCGTGCCGTTCGGCGTGGTGCCGTCCATGTAATCCATGAATGCGGAAACCGGAAGGTTGTTGCCCTCCTGCGCATTGACCGCAGACTGAATCGTGTTGACGAACTTCTTGACTGCCTCCGGACCGTGAGATGCGTGCGTGAAGTCGAGACCCTCGTCCTTCGCATCCTTCCAGCTCTCCGGAACCTCAACCTTGTGAGCGCCCGAAGCGCCGGCATCGATTGCGTTCCAGTTCTTCTTGACGACATCCTCACCCTTGCGGCCGTAGGTCTTCTGCGCAGCATCCTTCATGAGGGTAATTGCCTTCTCCTCCGGGATGATGCCGGTCAGCTTGAAGAATGCGGACTGAAGAATCGTGTTGATACGGGTCGGGCCCATGCCGGTCTCGATACCGATCTTCACACCGTCAATCGTGTAGAGGTTAATCTTGTGGTCGTAGATGTACTTCTTGACCTGGCCCGGCAGATGCTCCTCAAGCTCTGCATCGCTCCAAGCGCAGTTCAGCAGGAAGGTACCGCCGTCCACAAGTTCCTGAACCATGTTGTACTTGCGGATGTAAGCCGGGTTGTGGCAAGCCACGAAGTCTGCCTGGTGAATCAGGTAGGTGGACTTAATCGGCTTGTGACCGAAACGGAGGTGAGACATCGTGACACCGCCGGACTTCTTCGAGTCATAATCAAAGTATGCCTGTGCATACATGTCGGTGTTGTCACCGATAATCTTGATGGAGTTCTTGTTTGCACCGACGGTACCGTCTGCGCCGAGGCCCCAGAACTTGCAGTTCGTCGTGCCTTCCGGCGTCGTGACAAGGTTTGCACCGGTCTCGAGGGACAGGTGGGTCACATCGTCCACGATACCGACCGTGAAGCGCTTCTTCTCGGTGTTCTCGAACACTGCGACAATATCCTTCGGCGTCGTGTCCTTGGAACCGAGACCGTAGCGGCCCGTGAAGACCGGAACATTTGCAAACTCGGTGTCGCGGAGTGCAGCGACCACATCGAGGTAGAGCGGCTCACCGATGGAACCTGCCTCCTTGGTTCTGTCAAGCACTTCGATGCGCTTCACAGACTTCGGAAGAGCCTCGACCAGAGCCTTTGCGCTGAACGGACGATACAGGCGAACCTTCACGAGACCGACCTTCTTGCCCTGCTTGGTCAGATAGTCGATGGTCTCCTCAATCGTGTCGTTGACGGAACCCATCGCGATGATGACAACTTCCGCATCCTCTGCGCCGTAGTAATTGAAGAGCTTATAGTCCGTGCCGAGCTTTGCGTTGACCTTGTCCATGTAGTCCTGCACGATCTCCGGCAGCTTGTCATAGAACTGGTTTCTCGACTCGTTGATCTGGAAGAAGACATCCGGGTTCTGCGCCTGGCCCTTCTCCTCCGCGTGGTTCGGGTTCAGAGCCTTGTCGCGGAATGCCTGAATCGCGTCGAAATCAGCCATATCCTTCAGATCCTCGTAATCCCAGATCTGAATCTTCTGAATCTCGTGAGAAGTGCGGAAACCGTCGAAGAAGTTGATGAACGGAATTCTGCCCTTGATTGCTGCGAGATGTGCGACCGGCGTCAGGTCCATGACTTCCTGCACGGAAGACTCACAGAGCATTGCACAGCCGGTCTGACGACATGCGTAGATGTCCGAGTGATCGCCGAAAATGCTGAGTGCGTGGGTTGCAATGGCACGCGCGGAAACATTGAACACGCCCGGGAGCATCTCACCTGCAATCTTGTAGAGGTTCGGGATCATGAGAAGCAGACCCTGCGATGCGGTGTAGGTCGTGGTCAGAGCGCCTGCGACGAGGGAACCGTGAACGGCACCTGCCGCACCTGCCTCAGACTGCATCTCCGTGATCTGAACCGTGTGACCGAAGATGTTCTTCAGACCCTGCGTTGCCCACTCATCCGTGTGCTCAGCCATCGGAGAAGAAGGCGTGATCGGATAGATAGCCGCGACGTCGGTGAACGCATAAGACGCATGCGCCGCCGCCTGGTTACCATCCATGGTTTTCCATTTTCTTGCCATGTGATACCTCCCAAGTGAAATTGGAACTCAGAAACACTTGTTTCTGAATTTTTATAGCGTCTGACAATATTATAACAGGCAGCTACGCCAAAATACAATGCGCAACTGCCTGTTTCATGTATCTTATGGGGTACACATTTTTTAATTCTGCGGTGCCGCCTGCACGGTTTCCTCTGTAGAAGGTGCCATGGTCGGTCCCTCCGAGATGTTCGCGCCCGGGCCCTTCGTGGTCTCGGCCGCCGGTGCCTTCGTCTCTGCGCTCTTGGAGGTCTCGGTCGCCTTCGTCTCGCTGTTCTTCGGCTCAACCTTGCTCGCCGCGCTCTCGGCTGCCTTGCCCGGATTCACCGCTTCGGTCGGCGATGCGGTCGCCTGCCCTGCCGCTGTCTCGGTGTTCTCGGTGATGGTCATCGCATTTGCCGCCTGCGTCGCCGTGACCTTGCCGCTCGTGTTCCGCGCAATCTTCTTCGAGTGTCCCTTGTAGCTCGAATTGTGGAAGAACTCGTCCGAAGTCACCTCGCCGTTTTTCTTGGTCACAATGTTCGTGACCCAGCGGCTGCCGATGGTGCCGTCCGCAATTTTCTTCTCGACACCCGGCTTCAGAGTCGTGTCCTCGACATATTCCACACCGCCGTTATCCATGTCCTCGAGTTTCTTCGAGACCATAGAAATCGTGACGCCGTCGTCCAGAATCGGAATACCGACCAGCGAGACCGTCACAGTCTTTGCCTTCGGGTCAAACTTTGCGCGAATGGCCATCGCGTGCTTGGTCGTATTGATAAACTTCATGTCCGGACCGGCATAGCCGTCGTAGCTGACTGCCGCATCCTCGCCCGGCGTCACATAGGTCGGCGCGAAGGTGTGCGCGTGGCGCTCAGTCGGCATGATACCGGCCTTCACCACTGTGTTGTACAGCGTGGTCGAAACCTGGCAGACACCGCCGCCCGGCTCCAGCACAACCTTGCCCATCTGGTAAGCACCGGCAGGCTTGTAGCCGCGCTCCAGCGTACGGTTGCCAGTCGTCTGGTTAAACGAAAACTCGTCGCCGACTTTCAGAATCTTGCCGTCCAGCGCCTCGCAGGCGAGCTTTAAATTGTTGTTTCGATCCGCATTGTCGGTCGCGGTCGTCGTAAAGGTCGCGATGACCTTATATTTGTCCTTTGCGTCTGCGGTCGTCAGTTCCGGTTCCGTTATCTCCGCCTTGAGCGGAAGCACAGCTTCGTAATTCTGATTGTTCATCGCCGCCTTGATGGCATCCGCTATAGCGGTTTCATCCACCTTGCGTCCGTCGGTGGAATCGCTGTACGAAAACGTATTGGTTGTCTTGTCAAAACTCTTGAGTTCCGCACTCTTGGCGCTCCGGTTCCACTTCTTCGCGATGTTCTGCACCTCGGAAGCAATTTCGGCATCCATGCTCTCGGCGTCCAGCAAGTAGTTATGGTCTTCCTTCTTGTCGCCCTCGTCATAAATCTCCGTGAGCACCTTCTCGAGTTTCCCCTTGAGAAGATCCGCGACCGCATAGTCCGCATCATCCGCGCTGTCCTTGGCGGTCGATGTCTTCGCGGCCGAACTTGTCTCCTTCTCCGCCGCCGTCGTGTTATCGGCAGTGCTGCCGTCCGCTGCACCGCTCTCGGTTTCCGCCGCAGCGTTCTCGGAAACCCGTAAATTCCACTTGTACTTTTCGAGCACAGCCTTTCTCGCCGCTTCCTTTGTCATGCCGGAAATATCGACATCGTTAATTTTGCAGCTGCCCTTCAGTTTCTCATTGCTCTCCGTACTCGCAACCGCCGCCCTGCCCTTATCCCGTTTGCCCGCTTGCACAATGCGGGAAATGCCGAAAATCGAAAGAGAAACGACAAGAACCGCCCCTGCCGCTCCGATTATGACTCTCCGCTGCCGATCCCGCAGTCTCCGCTGCCGCTGTCTGTAATAGTGACTCCCCTTATCGCCTCTCACGCTCATCGTCCGCTCTTCTCTATCTTTCAGAAATTCATTCTTCACAAATTCGATTTTCAGGTACACGCGCCGCGTCGTGTCCGACGTAACGCAATATTAAGGAAAGTATAACATAGTCTGCGCGAAAAAAAAGAGTTGTTCCTGTTACGAGAAGTTACAATTTCATTACAACAGCTTGTGCCTACTGGTAACTCTGCACAAGAGTCTTGTGTTTTCCCGCGCCCCATCTCCGAAGAAATCCGGAATTCTTACTCGCTTTTATCCAATTTGCAATTCGCTTGCTTTCCTCTTTTGAACATGTTGCCGAACAGCCGCCCGAAAAAGATTGTATTCCGATTTAGAAGAGCGCGGTTTTCACCGCGCCCTTTCCGTCTAACAATTTATATTTGTCTCTCAGACTGCATCCGCAATTCTGACATGGGACACGTACCAGCGGCGCAGTTTCACAAAGCCCCAGGGCGCGTAAAGACCGCAGGTCACGATGCTCAGCAGGAGTACCACAAAGTACTGACCGAAGAGTTCGGCACCGCTTCCGTCAAAACGGAGTCGATGACCGGAAATGCGGGCATTCGGCGCATACCACTTGTTAAAGCTACAAACCACCCACGGAACCGCGATGCCGCAGGTCAGCGTCCCTACCAGTGCAGTGACCAGGTTATAACCGATCCACTCAAACATATTGCCGTCAAACCCGGAATTCGGGAACACATCCGAGTTGTTCGGATCGCTCACTTCATCCGCAAAGGCCGTGTGACTCAGAATCCACTGTTCCAACTTAAGTCCCATGACAAAGCTGTAAAGGCCGCAGGTCACAATGGTGAGCAGGAGCCAGATAATCCACTTACCGAAGAGCTGCATGCCCGTGCCGTTAAAGACCAGCCGTCTTCCGCTGTAAACACTGTGCCTGCGCTCCCAGCCGACGGCATAGCAGATAACCCAGGGACCCGCTAAACCGAGGGTTACCATACAAAGCAACGCGCCGAACAGGTTGATAATAAAATACTCGAGGCCGCTTCCGTCAAACACGGACTTGCTCGGATCCGGTATCTCCCTGCTCACAGCCGTTGTCTCTGTTCTTTTAGGCTTCATCTCCGCCGCAAACTGTTCCGTCTTCTCCTGCGGATTCTCGGCAAAACTCTTGAAGGCCTCGAAGTCCTCATTCGGCTGAATGTCCGATTCGATGCCGGTGCCGCGCAAAAAAACGCGGGACAGCGCATCGAGCGCAAAGAAAGCCAACGCAATGCTGAGAAGCGTAAAGAAGAAGTTTCCTCTGCCGACAAGGCGAAGAAGCAGGATGATCAGCGCGAGCACATTGGCACCGAGGCACACAGCCATGCCGCTTGTCTGCTTCTCTTTCCTGCCGTAGAGCTGCACGCTTGCCACGACGCCGGCGAGGGAGAGCAAACAGAAGAGCAGTTTGCTTACATTAAAGATAATTCCGAGCATGCCGGACAGACCGTACGCAACGCCGTAGAGCGGCAAAACATTCGCAAAAACTGAATAGGAAATTCCGCGCAAAAAGTAAAGTATGTAGCCGATTACCACAGTAGCAAAAGCTGCGAGCGGTGCCAGCGCCGCAAGGCGCTCCATATTACCCGGTGTCCAATGTTGCTTCAGCGCCTCGCCCTGTCTCGCCGCTTCCTCCGCGGTTTCACGCGCGGCCCGTGCGGTGCTGTCCGCCGCCCGATTTGCCTCCTGCCCGGCCTGTTCCGCTTTTTCTTTTGCATACTTTGCGGTATCCTCGCTTGCGCGGCGCGCCTCCTCGGCGGCCCTTTGCGCAGCTTCCCGGGCGCGCGCCGCAGCTTCTTCGGCATCACGCTCAAACCGGCTCTTTTCATGCGCCGCCTCGCCGTTCGCAGCGGTGCTCCCACCCGCGGCGTTTTCCGCCTGCTGCGCTGCCTCGTCGCTTGCAGCGGTGCCCTCACCCTCGGTGCTCTCCGTCTGCTGCGCTGCCTCGTCGCTTGCAGCGGTGCCCTCACCCTCGGTGTTCTCCGCCTGCTGCGCCGCTTCGCCGTTTGCAGCCGCGCTCTCACCCGCGGTGTTCTCCGGCGCAAACTCCAGCTTCTCCCCGCAGTTCGGGCAAAACTTTGCCCCGGGTACAATTTTTGTGCCGCAATTCGGACAATACATCGTTCCCTCCCCTTTCCTCATTCAAAGCGATGTCTACAGGTTCCTGAGCAGCCAGAATAGCAGAACGACCGCCCAGAGGACGCCAAGAAACAGAATTTCCCATCCCTTGAAGTCTGTGCGCGCAGTCCGGATATAGACCTCGGCGCGATATGTGCCGTAGAACAGCAAGAGCGGCACAACCGTGAGACTCAGCGGATTTTCCCGCCAGGCCGTGCGCGGCTGTCCGTGCAACAATGCCATCGCCGCGTGCGTCATGCCGCAGCCCGGGCAGCGATACCCCGTCACCAGGCGAAACAGACAGGGAATCCCGATGCCCGTGCACTGGATAAACAGCGCGTAGGCAAGCCCGAGCAACACAAGGCGGACAGTGAGTCGTCTCACTGCCCGCCTGCGCTCTTTTGCTCCCCGAATCTCCGCAGCTCTCATACCGCTCCCTCCGTCTTTGCGCATACAACGGTGTCAGTATATGCGAAAACAGGAGGGAGAAAAAGGAAATTCAGAATATTGTAAGCAACTTTAAATGCTGCCTCGAGTCCCGAGACATTCTAAATGTTCAAAGTGGAAACCGACCGCAATCTTTCAACTTTCCTTCGAACCGAAAAACGGAGGAGGCAAAATGCCTCCTCCGCTATTCCGATCAGTCTTTACTCCGATTGATTCTCATCCCGCATAGCGCATGCCGGTGAATACATCCTTATCATAGTACTGCCCCTCGATTTTCCAGAGCGAACCGTCCGGTCCGTTTTCATCCGAAGCGATGTGCACGCGAACCACTCTGTCGTCCTCGAGGCGGAAGTCCACATAGCTCTTTCCGTCGCCCGCATAGAAGAAGAGTTTCGTGTCCGCCGGGAGCTCTACGGTCTCACCGCTCTCCTTGCCGTTTTTCACGAGAGACAAAGTAAGCGCCTGCTTCGTGTGAAGCTCTGTGACGCCGAGGTACTGATAGGTGCCTTGTGCCTCGAGCTTGCCGCCCTGCCCCACGGAGACCGGCAGATCCGCGGTCAGCGTGCTCAAGGTATCGAGCCGCGCATTGAGGAAGAGCGTCGCCGGATCGGTGACCCGCTGCAGGTCAAAGCCTGTGCAGAGGTCCGGAGTGCCGAGCTCTGTGTTTTCGCTCATGTCCGTCAGATTCACCGCGATAAGCTGCGAGTCATCTGCAATGTCCCCGACAAATTCACAGTAGAGATAATCGCCCTCTGCCGTCTTCACGAAGACAAGGCTCAGAAGGTCGCCCGACTCCTCCGACTTTTTGAATTTATGCTCCTTATTGTCAACTTCAACGGTAAAACTGTCGCTTTGTCCGCTCGGCGCGCTGACATGAATCCGCTTGCCTTCGATATAGGCCTGCTGATTCGGAACAAGATCCGCCGCGTACTGCGCGGGACGCGTTTTCACCCGATCCGCGAACAGTTCCGGAAAACTCTCATAGGAGAGCACCACGCGATTGTACATCACATAGTTTCCGTCGCTCTTCGGAAGATAGAGTTCAAGCCCCTCGTTTCCGAGTGCCCAGACCAGCTTATTCGCCGGGAAGCCCTCTTTTGCCAGCGCCGCGAGCTCTGTCATGCCGGTCTCCTGTGTCACCTGATCGACTGCGCTGTCAAACTGCTTCTCATCGCGCACAATCTGTGTGAGCAAAACGCGCTCACCGGTCTTGCTGTCATAAGTATAGCCCTCGGCATCCGCAGAATAGCTGTCGGTGCCGCGCACAAAGCTCAGATAATTGCTGTCGCTCCGGGTCAGGCGCACATCGCCCGCGTACCGATTCAGTAACGAGTCATCCTCTGCGCTGTTTTGATGTGCCGCCGCATACGCCTCGAGTGCCTTTTGCTGGGTGTCCGCGTATGCGTCGAGCGCCTCGGTGAGCGCAGCGGTTGCGCCGTCCGGGACGGTCGGAAGCATGGCCCAATTCGGATACTCGTAAAACCGATCCTGACTTCCCATACCGGTCTCGCCGCCCGACTCGCGCTCCCGCGTCGAACGGATGCTCTCGATGCTCACGCGGAGCTGCTCCGGCGCCGCCGCCTGCTTGTCATCATCTGCCTCTGCCTGCTTGCTCTCCCCGGCAGACGCCGCACTCTCTGTCGTGGCTACCGTGCTCTGTACGGACTTCGTGTCCTTAGCCGCACAGGCCGTCGCGCCAAGCGCAAGCAAGGTGACCCCGAGAGCCAATGCCTTCTTTGACTTTTTCATTTCCGATCGTCCCCTTTTATATTTAGTATTATATTTAGTACCTTACTACGATGTTCAATAATCAATAATAGCCGCCGAAATTCTGCACCCAGTACATCTGCCCGTTCTCATAGCGGACACCGATGCCGATTTCCGTGAACTCCGGTCGCAGAATGTTCTCGCGATGTCCCTGACTGTTCATCCAGGCTTTGACCACCGCCGCTGCGTCCGGCTGCCCCATCGCGATATTCTCACCCCAGCGACCGTAGCCTGTCGCGCCGCGCTCCTGGTAGAGCGAGTCAAAGCTCTGGCCGTTCGGTCTTGTATGATCAAACAGTCTGATGATTTCCGACGCGCGCTGATCCGCAATGCCCTCGAGCAGCGGGTTCTCCGTGAGTTCACCGAGTCCGCGCTTCCGCCGCTCCGCATTGACGAGGCGCAGCACTTCCTGCCGCTCTGCTTCTATATTTCTGCTGCTCTCCTGTACAATCGGCACGCGCTTTGTGTGAACTGTGCCGTTTCCGTCCACCCAGGCACCGCTCTGATTCACACGGCAGTTGTCCGGTGTGACCGTATTGGTCAGAAGATAACCCGCCTGATCAAAGTAATAGCACTCCGCAATTCCGTTCCGGTCACCGTCAATCCACATCCAGCCGTTGACAGGGTACTTGCCGCCGTCCATTTGATACCACCATCTGCCGTTGGTCTGCTGCCAAGCAGATGCCCATGCTGTCAGAGGCATTGCCGCCAAAACGCCGAGCGCCGCAAGCACCCCTACAATTTTCTTCATGTCTCTCTCCTTGTTGTGCAATATGATTCCGAACCTGAATTGTAGTTTTTTTCAGACAGAATTGCAAGTTATCTTCTTTACTTTGATTTTACATTCTTTTATAGACAACTGTACTGTATTCGGCTTTTCGTCGCTTGTTTCGCCACCTGTCTCACTGCCCGTTTTCTTGCGGGCTCAGTAAGTTTTGATACTCTTCCGCACTCAGATCCTTGCCGTAACAGGTTTTAAAGTACTGCCGGATCTCTTTCTCGAGGTCAAAGTTCGCCTGCTTCGGATATAAGGTGTTCGCGAGCCAGATTGCGCCGATCGGATACTGCGCGGGCGAAAGGACCCAGGAATGCGGCCGCGACGGAATCAGATAGACCTGCGTGTTTTTAATGGCCGGAATTTCCTGCCAGCTGCTGTCGCTGTTCATCTGATTCAAAAAGTTCGCCGTGTCCGTCAGAATCACATCCGGATTCAGCTGCTTCACATCGGCTGCCTCAAGTATCATGCTGCCGCCGCGCTGCTGCGCTTCGGTTCCCTGCATCTCGACAACATTATCCGCGAGAAGATTTATGACCTCACTCGTCTTAGCGCTCTTTAAAAGCACTTCATTCTCCATGCTCCCGCGGAAGCAGATGAGCTTCTTTTTTTTCTTCTTTTCCTTCTCCGCGACAGTCGACACGCGCCGGTATACATCGTCCGTGTAGGCTGCAAGCTCTTCGCCCCGCTCCCGCTTGCCGAGAAGATCGCCGAGCATGCGAAACGCATTGCCCTGTCCCGCGAAGCTCGAGTCGATTTCGACCACCGGCACACCGAAATCCGCCTGGAGCTTGTCCGCCATCGCACCGGTTCCGGTCTCCTTCTCATTGCCGTTCGACATATAAAGGATGACTTCCGGCTGATAAGACAGGAGCGCTGCCTTCTGGTCGCTCGCCTTGTTCTTTCCGATTGCCGGGAGATTTGCATAGGCCGAGGGCACATAGTCCTCGGCTTTCGGCTCCTGCCAAACCGAGACAAGTTTCTCCGGCGCAATCATATAGAGGTAGGACTGCGCATCGGTCGAGAGCACCGCGACCTTCGTGAGATCTTTTTTGACGCTCACATCACGTCCCGCAGCGTCCTTGAAGTGACGAAGGCCGTTACTGTCTGCGTCCTCCGACTGATAGGCATAAGTCTCGCGCGCCTCGTTCGCGCTCTCCGCCTGCGCTGTCTCACCGCTGTTTGCGCTCCCTTGCCGGTTTGCCTTCTGTCCGCAGCCGGCAAAAAGGAGCGCAGTCGCAAGCGCCGCCGCCGATAAAACATACATTCCCTGTTTTCTGTTTCGCATGATTCTTTCCTCCGTCCGGTCACACCGATGTCTGCATCCGTAGTTGTTTTGCTCGGTGACCGCCTCTATTTTCGCACGAAGCAGCGCGAAACTCCAGCCGGAAGGCGCTTACATTTTTATGACTTCGATGAATTTTCTCAAAAAGAAAAATCCCCGGCACTTTTCGGTGCCGGGGATTTGCGCTTCTTCTTACTCTTCGTCGCCCTTCAAAAGCGAAGCTCTCGCCTCGACCTCACGCTTCTGCACATCGCCCGGGCACTGCTCATAGCGACTGAACTCATAAGAGAATTCGCCGAGACCGCCGCTTAAGGAGCGGAGGTCTGCGCCGTAGCCGTAGAGCTCGGACGCCGGAATGTCCGCGTGAATCAGCTGTCTGCCGTGGTGATCGGAATCCATGCCGAGCACTCTGCCTCTTCTGCGGTTCAGATCTCCCATCACATCACCGGTGTTCGCATCCGGCACGCGCACTGTGAGCGCCACAATCGGCTCGAGCAGTACCGGCATCGCCTCGAGGAAGCCCTTCTTAAACGCGATGCTCGCCGCCATTTTGAATGCAAGCTCGGAGGAATCGACCGGGTGATAAGAACCGTCGAGCAACACTGCCTTCAGGCCGACCACCGGGTATGCCGCGAGCGGGCCCTTCTTGCAGCACTCCGCAATGCCCTTCTCGACCGCCGGGAAGTAGTTCTTCGGAACCGCGCCGCCAAAGACCTGCTCCTCGAACACATAGGCCTTTTCAAGGTCGCCCGAGGGCTCAAAGCTCATCTTGACATCACCGAACTGGCCGTGACCGCCGGACTGCTTCTTATAGCGTCCCGCCGCCTCAACCTTCTTCCGTATGGTCTCGCGGAACGCAAAGCGCGGCTTCTCGAGCACAATCTCAGCCTTATAGCGGCTCGCGAGTTTGCTCACGACAATTTCAAGCTGCTGGTCGCCGATGCCGTAGAGCAGGGACTGACGATTTTCCGCATCGACCTCGGTGCGAAGCGTGCGATCCTCTTCCATGAGTTTCGCGAGACCGGAGGCAATGCGATCCTCATCGCCCTTATTCTTTGCGACATATGCCTTATAGGTATAGGGTTTCGAAATCTGCGGCGGATTGTAGAGAATCGGCGCCTGCTTCTTCGCGAGCGTGTCGCCGGTCTCGGTCTCGTTCAGCTTGGCCATCGCGCCGATATCGCCCGGGCGAAGCTCGGTGACTTCGATTGCCTCCTTGCCGCGGAGCACATAAATCTTGCCGCTCTTCTCCTCGACTTCCTTGCCGGTATTGAAGAGTTCGCTGTCCGGACGAAGCACGCCGGTCAAGACCTTTACCAAACTGTACTTGCCGATAAACGGATCCGCGATGGTCTTAAAGACCTTCATCGAGAGATTCACATCCGGCTTATAATTGGCGACCAGATGCTCGCCTGTCGTCAAATCCACGCCGCTATCCCGCGCCGCTCTCTCGGGGGAGGGGAAGTAGCGGACAATCGCATTCATCAGTGCGTTTGCGCCCTGTGCATTCACACCGGAGCCCATCATGACGGGAACCATGTCACCGGTCGCGACCTGTTCGCGAAGCGTCGTATAGATTTCCTCTTCGGTAAAGCTCTCGCCGGAGAAGTAGCGCTCCATGAACGCTTCACTCGACTCCGCAACCGCCTCAAGCAGCGCCTCGCGCGCAATCTTTAAGTTGTGCTCGGAGTAATCCGGAATATCGGAATCCGTGTACTCTGCGCTGTGCTCCGCAAAGCGGCGGCCCTTCATCTTGACGACATTGACAAAGCCCACGAACTTTTCGTTCTCGCGAATCGGCAGATGCAAGGGCGCAACGCGCTTTCCGAAGCGGGACTCGAGCTTTAAGAGCAATTCGCGGTAGCTCGCCTTGTCATCGTCCATATTGGTCACAAAGAAGATGCGCGGCAGGCGAAGCTTTTCGCAGAGCTCCCAGGCCTTAATCGTACCGGGCTCCACGCCGGCCTTGCAGTTGACCACGATCACAGCCGCATCCGCCGCCGCGACCGCCTCTTCGACCTCGCCGACAAAGTCAAAATAGCCGGGGGTGTCAAGGAAATTGATTTTCACCGGCTCTGCGTCCTGATCCGTATATTCGACCGGAATCAGCGCTGTGCTGATCGAGAAACCGCGGCGCTGCTCTTCCTTATCGTAATCGCTGAGCGTTGTACCCTGCGGAACGCTTCCCATTTTCTTAATCGCACCGCCGACAAAGGCGCAAGCCTCTGCGAGCGTCGTCTTACCGGCGCCTCCGTGTCCCATGAGCACAACGTTTCGAATCTGTGAAGTCTCGTAAACTTTCATTGTGAACAGCTCCTCCTATTCGTTGATATCCCGATAACAGCTGTTTTGGTCGAGCTTTTATCTCTGATTATTCTACTAATTTTAACAGAAAATTGCAAGGCATTTACAGCATAGCGCACAATTTCGCCTTTGTTGACAGTCAAAGTCAGAGCCGATAAAATAAAAGAATTGCCAGGAGGTTACATATGACTTACGGTTTCATCGGTCTCGGACTCATCGGAGGTTCCATCGCAAAGGCACTGAAAGCGGGGGAGCCGGACTGTCAAATTTACGCCTACATGCCCTCGCGGGAGATGTTGGAAGAGGCGCGCGCGGACGGCACGGTAGACCGCATTCTCACCGGCACCGAACCCTGCCTCGCCGACTGTGACGCGGTGTTTCTCTGCGCGCCGGTCGAGACCAACAGCAGCTATCTCGCCGCACTCCGCGATATTTTGACAGCGGACACGCTGATCACCGATGTCGGCAGCAGCAAACAGAGCATAGAGCGGGAAGTGTTGCGCCTCGGCCTCGGCGCGCAGTTCGTGGGCGGGCACCCGATGGCCGGTTCCGAGAAGAGCGGCTATACCTATTCGGATGCCCTGCTTCTCGAAAACATCTTTTATCTGCTCTGTCCGACCGCCGAGACGCGCCCGGAGATGCTGGCTCGAATGGAAGCGCTCGTACACCGTATGCTTGCGAACCCGTATGTGATTGACGCCGCGACCCACGACCGCGCGGTCGCAACGATTTCCCATCTCCCGCATCTCATTGCGGCTGCGCTCGTAAACCTCGTGAAGGACACGGACAACGAGGCGCACACCATGCGCTCGCTCGCAGCCGGCGGCTTTAAGGACATCACCCGCATTGCGAGTTCTTCGCCCATCATGTGGCAGCAGATTTTTTCTGCCAACCGGGACGCTGTGCTCACCGTCCTTGACCGCTACATGGATGCGCTCGCGGGAATCCGCACTGCCCTGCGGGACGACAATATGCAGGCAATTCACGAGCTCTTTCTGAAATCCGGACAGTTCCGCGACCAGTTCAGTGACGCAGCAGGCCTACTCAGCGCGCAGTACTCGTTCTCGGTGCATGTCGCCGACAAACCGGGTGCGATTTCAATCATCGCCGCGATTCTCGCCGCCGGAAACGTAAATGTCAAAAATATCGGCATCAACCACAACCGGGAGAGCGGCGACGGCGCGCTCCGCATTGAATTCTATGATGCCGACAGCTGCCAGAAGGCCGCCGCTCTCTTAAACGGCTACGGCTTTGAACTCGAGATGAACCGCTGATCTGCTCTGCGCAGAGAAAGGAGTTTTCATGCACTTATCCGCTTCCACGCCGCTCCGCGGCTCTCTCGTCATTTCCGGCGACAAATCCATCTCGCACCGCGCCGTGATGTTCGGCTCGCTCGCGACCGGTACGACCGAAATTGAGGGCTTTCTGCCCGGCGAGGACTGCCTCTCCACCATACGCTGCTTCCGCAGCATGGGCGTACGGATTGAACAGCGCGGCAGCTCTGTGACGATTCTCGGGCGGGGACTCCGGGAGCTCATGCCGCCTGCGGAGGCACTCGACTGTGGCAACAGCGGCACAACCACACGACTCTTAAGCGGCGTGCTCGCCGCGCAGCGCTTCTCTTCCGTTCTGACCGGCGACGCCTCGATTCAACGCCGCCCGATGAAGCGCGTCATCATACCGCTTTGCGCGATGGGCGCCGATATCAAGAGTATCTCCGGCAACGACTGTGCGCCGCTTTCGATTCGCGGCAAACAGCTCTACGGCGTTCACTTTAACTCGCCGATTGCCTCTGCCCAGGTGAAATCCGCCGTGCTGCTCGCCGGGCTCTATGCCTCCGGCCAGACCACGGTCACCGAACCCGCGCTCTCCCGCGACCACACCGAGCGCATGCTTCGCGCCTTCGGCGCCAAGGTCTCGACCGGCAGCTTCGAGGGCCGCCCCGCCGTCACCGTCTCCGAGACCGAAAATCTCTACGGCACCGAAATTTCCGTGCCGGGCGATATCAGCTCCGCCGCTTTCTTTCTGGTCGGCGCGAGCATCGTGCCGGGCAGCGAGGTGGTTCTCCGGAATGTCGGCATCAACCCGACGCGGGACGGCGTTATTTCGGCGCTCCGCGCAATGGGCGCAAAGATAGAGGTTCTGGATGTCCGGAACGAGGACAGCGAACCGGCGGCCGATCTTTTGGTGCGCTACGCGCCGCTCCACGGCACCGAAATCGGCGGCGAGCTGATTCCCCGTCTGATCGACGAACTTCCGGTACTCGCAGTCGCCGCGGCTTGCGCCGAGGGACGCACCGTAATTCGAGATGCCGCCGAATTAAAAGTGAAAGAGTCGAACCGCATTCACACCATGGCGGAGGGACTAAGCCGCCTCGGCGCTAAAGTCGCGGAGACCGAAGACGGCCTCATCATCGACGGCGGCGCTGCACTTCACGGCGGCGAGGTCGAGAGCTACTTGGATCACCGCGTCGCGATGAGCTTTGCGATTCTCTCGCTCGTGACCGACGGGGAAGTGAAAATCACCCACCCCGAGTGCGTCAACATCTCCGCGCCGACCTTCTACGAGGATCTCGAGAGTCTCCGGAATTAAAGGCCTCGAACTACACTTTTTCAGCTCTTCACAAAAAGCACTTGCATTTTGGCGCCGATGTGCTATTATAAACAAGTGCTTTGCGGGATCGTAGCTCAGCTGGGATGAGCGTTCGCCTCACACGCGAAAGGTCAGGAGTTCGAGCCTCCTCGGTCCCACGAATGAAACTCTGCCGATGATCGGCAGAGTTTTTTTGTTTCCTTCCCGCGAGGCCGCCTCTCTATGTAGCCTTTACCTCTGCCCCTTCCCCCTGTACGCTCGTCTTCAACGGCGCACCTTTCCTTTTCCTGCTCACTTCCCTCTGCCTTGCTTGGTTCGCATTCTTGCTTTGCCGATTTCCGCCTTTTCCGATCTGTCTTCCCTCTACGGAAGCACCGGATGCGTTCATTTCTAATCTTTTGATAAACTTTTCACACCATCTCTTGCTTATCCTGTACGCTTGTGCTACAAACTATATAACATATCAAAGCAAAGGAGAAACCATGCAGGAGAACAAGAATCCCAAACAGCCCACACCGCTGATTCCCAATCTGTACTTTGTGATTCTTCTCATTACTCTGATTCTGAATGCAGTTGTTATGCCACAGCTGCAAAACGCGAGAATTAAAGAAGTTTCTTATAATGTCTTCATGGATCTGACGTCCCAGAAGAAAATTGACAAGGTTCAGGTGGACACAAACCAGATTGTATTCACGGAGAAGGGACAGAGCGCCATCTATAAAACCGGCGTCATGACAGACCCGGATCTGACCCAGCGGCTCTACAGCGCGGGCGCGGATTTCCGCACCGACATCGTCCATGTGCAGACGCCCATGGAGAAGCTCCTCTACAACTGGGTCATCCCGATTATCTTCATGATCATTTTCTGGCAGATTCTGAGCCGCCAGTTCAGCTCGCTCGCCTCCAAGATGGGCGGCGGCATGGGCGGCGGTCTCGGCGGCAGCCCCTTCGGCAACTTCGGCAAGAGCAATGCCAAGGAATATGTGAAGTCCACGGACGGCATCCACTTCCACGATGTGGCCGGGGAGGACGAGGCAAAAGAAAGTCTGCAGGAGATTGTGCAGTATTTAAAGGATCCGAGCCGGTACACCGCGATCGGCGCGCAAATGCCGAAGGGCATCCTGCTCGTCGGCCCGCCCGGAACCGGTAAGACCCTGCTCGCCAAGGCTGTTGCCGGTGAGTCGAACGTTCCTTTCTTCTCGATTTCCGGCTCGGAGTTCGTCGAGATGTTTGTCGGCATGGGCGCCTCGAAGGTGCGCGACCTCTTCCAGCAGGCCAAGGCGAAAGCGCCCTGCATCGTCTTTATCGACGAGATCGATGCCATCGGCGGCAAGCGCACAGCAGGTTCGATCGGCGGCAATGACGAGCGCGAGCAGACCTTAAACCAGCTGCTCACCGAGATGGACGGCTTCGAGGGAAACTCGGGCGTCATCATCCTCGCGGCGACCAACCGCCCCGAATCCCTGGATCCGGCTCTCCTCCGCCCCGGCCGCTTTGACCGCCGTATCCCGGTGGAACTCCCGGATTTAAAGGGCAGAGAGGAGATCCTCAAAGTGCACGCCAAGAAAGTGCGTCTCGCGGACAATGTTAACTTCCACACGATTGCGCGCATGGCCTCCGGTGCTTCCGGCGCCGAGCTCGCGAACATCATCAACGAGGCGGCCCTCCGCGCGGTCCGAAACGGCCGCAAGGTCGCAAACCAGCAGGACCTTGAGGAAAGCGTGGAGACCGTCATCGCGGGCTACCAGAAGAAAAACGCAGTGCTGACCGACAAAGAAAAGGCGACCGTCGCCTACCATGAGATTGGTCACGCACTGGTCGCCGCGCTGCAGAGCCACTCCGCACCGGTGCAGAAAATCACGATTATTCCCCGCACCTCCGGCGCGCTCGGCTACACGCTTCAGGTCGAGGAACACGACAAGTACCTCTACACGAAAGAGGATTTGCTCAATAAAATCTGCACCTACACCGCAGGTCGCGCCGCCGAGGAAGTCGAGTTCGGCGTGATTACGACCGGCGCCTCGAACGACATTGAACAGGGGACCAAGATTGCAAGAGCGCTGATTACCCAGTACGGCATGGATCCACAATTCGGCATGGTCCAGCTCTCCCAGCGCGACAGCCGCTATCTCGGCGACGAAACGCACTCGACCTGCTCGGAAAAGACCCTCGAGGAAATCGATAAGCGCGTCGTAACCCTGGTACAGGAGCAGCACGACAAAGCCGTTGCCCTGCTCCGCGAGAACAAGGACAAGCTAAACGAGCTCGCACAGTTCCTCTATGAGAAGGAGACCATCACCGGCGAGCAGTTCATGGACAT
>ERZ772945.1261-NODE-1261-length-18177-cov-4.236122_pt1 | contig 18177 bp, 18 predicted proteins | sample MGYA00511681_ERZ772945 | MGnify/ENA primary metagenome ERZ772945 (study PRJEB29015, sample SAMEA2737943) | human oral metagenome | biome: human oral; feature: human-associated habitat; material: dental | place: China | collected 2143 ...
AATCATTTTCATGATCCACTCTCTTTCTTCACTACTATTATACACTATATTATATAAAATGCAATATATAAATTACATTTTGTGTGATACTTTATTGAAATTAAAAATAAAAAAGCTGGAACAAACATCTCCAGCTTCAAAGCATACTGTGCAATAAACCAACAACGCAGTGGTAAGAGTAGGAAGAAACATTTTCAAACCTTCACTCCGTCTCACTCCCGCTTCATATCACTAATCTTTTTTCAAACTTCCTGATTTGGTTTGCGTGCGGGCATAAGCTAGCAACAGCACTGTTCCCGCAATGGCAACGGTCAAACCATTAGAAATCGTTGCAACAACACCTTGGACAAACACCTTGTTTGCAGGCTCATTGTAAATCAAAATATCACCAAGCGGGGCGATGACAATCCACACCACAGCATTGGCCAACAATTGAATCACATTAAACGATACAATATCTTTTGCTTCAAAAATACCTTGTGTAACACGGATTCTTTTCCGAAACAGTCCAACAATCAAGCCAAACAAACCGCTGGCAATGACCCATGACCACCAAGGATTTCCATATTGCAAAGAATCTTTTAAGGCATGCCCGATGAAGCCCGTTAAAAATCCAACAATCGGACCAAAAATCACGCTAAACAAGGCCTGCAAAGCATACTGCAATTGAATGCTCGTATTTGGCACAGGAGTTGGAATACTAATCATTCCAATAACGACGAAGAGAGCTGCACCAATCCCCGTTGCGACAACACTTCTTATTGAATTATTTTTCATAATAATCTCCTTTATTATTTATTTTTCAATCCGCTTGATTTCAATACTCCATTGCGCTCCGACTCCTACATTATAGGCCTTCGCAAAAGACCCCTGATTGATCGCCAGACCAACACGATAAAGAGAATTGATATACAAAATCGGCTGACCAATCCGTACATCCGCAAAAGATTTCCCATAAGTCACCTGGTTCTGATAGACCAGCATATCGTTATTATAAATCGTGACCTCAAACCGATTACCAAATTCAGGACTAAGAGTATAAAATTCCTCACGTGTAATAGACGTCCATAGCGAACCAAAACGAACATCTAAAATATCAATAGCCCCACTAACAAAATCATTCCCAATTGTCGTTTCCACAACAGGAATTTCTACAATTTCATCTATACTTAATTCTGGGCCCACTTCTTCAAATGTAATGTGTCCGCTTGCTAACTTCGCACCAGTATAAGCATAAACATCCCGGCCATGAAACGTGTAAGAATGTTCCGTATTCTTTCGTCGATTTTCCACTTCCGAAATCTCACGAATCGCTGCAATTCCCACATGTTTCTTGATAAACGAAAGTGTTCCGTTATTTGGCGTGACAATATACTGATTTTGTACAGTTTTGGCAACTACGCTTTTACGCTTAGAACCGACGCCTGGATCCACAACAGAGACAAACGTTGTCCCTTCCGGCCAATAATTCACCGTTTGAAACAAACGATAGCTTCCCTCAAAAATATTATAAGGCGTAATATCATGAGTCAAATGATGTATTTTTAACGTTGGGGATTCCTCTAAGGCCACACCGACCATTGCTGATACAGCCCCATCTACCAAACCAAAATCTGACTGTAATACCAGTAAATTATTCTGCATTTTCTCTCCTTTATTACACTTATATCATAACATAAATTAAGTTTCTTATCCATATCTATTTTTTATCACGTTGATAAATACTCTCTATAGCTATTTGCCCATATCCCCCAATAACTAAATACAGAATAGCTACTTTAACAAAAAATATCATTCTAATTCAAACTTGGTACAAATCTCTAATATTAAAAAATAACATTAACCCGTGGTGCTAGTTAAACTCAAAACACCATAAAAAGCCCATTTGGACTATACTGTAAGTGACGAAACAAACAGGAGGTTGTCCCAATGAGCCACTTACAGTATACCGCTAAATCCCATCATTTACAATGGAATATGAAGCAATTATCCAAAATTTGTCATCAGCTTTATCGGGATTATTGCCCTGATTCATTGAAACATCGTCATAATGTCAGCTTGTCAAAAGTTTCGGATGAATCTCTATTAGTCCTACTGTTATTGCAAGCTGAACTAGGAATCAAATCGCAACGTCATTTTCACCGAATCTGTCAACTATTTCCCTGTAGTCGACTGCTTGAAAGAAGTCGCTTTAATCGTCGCTCAAGACAGTTGATTTGGTTGCTACAACTCATTCGACAAGCGATGAATGACCAAGTATCCTCTAATAATATTGTTATCATGGACAGTTTCCCTCTACCACTTTGTCAGTCTGTTCGCAACCATAGAGCAAGTATTTTCGAAGGAGTGGCAGACATTGGCTACAATGCGTCAAAACACCAGTGGTTTTACGGTTTCAAAGTTCACATGCTCGTTACCTTATCTGGCTATATTCTGAACTATATTGTCACCTCAGCTTCTGTTCATGATATCAAAGCGGTAGAGGATTTATTGGAAGGCTGCCAACAATCTGTGATTTTAGCAGATTAAGGTTATCTCAACCAGGCTCTTAAAAATCGGTTGAAACAGAGAGGGTATCACTTATGGACCCCACTGCGTCAGAACATGGAAGGAGCGAGCCAGCATAACAATGGGAGATTACTGGCTATGAGGCGAACCATTGAAACGCGCTTTTCTGAGTTATGTGCTCTCTTTGATATGGAACACACCTTCGCCAGAGGAGTAGCTGGACTACAACTGAGGATTGAACAAATCCTATTGGCTTATAATTTGAGCTATTTTGAACTTAACTAGCACCACGGGTTCTTGTTATATTTCAGTAGGTTATTGGCCATGAGAACCAAGCCCATGTCAATTTTAACCTGACGTCTACCTCTGAGATTACATCGTTTGTACCCCAAACAAGCCTTTATCTGACCAAAGACAGGTTCCACATCAACTTTACGTTGGGCAAAGATGTGACTGCCTTCGTCAGATAAAATTTCTTTTCGTTTTAAGACTTGATATCGCTCATTGACATAAAGTCCCTTTTGCGGAGCCAAGTCAGGTTGTTCTGCCTTATAAACCCTGATTTCCTGCTTGAAACCTATCGTGGTATGGCTGTGTTTGAGATGGTCAAACTGGTATACCCAACCCTTTGCATGGGTGTAGGAATCAGCTGTTCCATCGTAAGTCCAGTTAGCCAAATTCCTATTAGATTCTTTGTGTTTTTTCTTCTGTTCCTTGTCAAAAAGACCATATTTAATCAAGTGGTCAACGCCCATCCTATCCAAGGTGAGAAGATTCTCTTCACTACCATAGCCCGCATCGGCGACAACCGTTTTTAACTCATGTGGATTCGTTTCTAAAAAAGGCAAGAGCGTTCTGGTATCTGTTGGATTTGGATAAATGTCATAGTGAAGGACGAACTGATTTTCAGTGGCGATTTGTAGATTGTAGCCAGGTTTGAGTTGTCCATTTCTCATAGGATCTTCTTTCATTCTCATGAAAGTCGCATCATGATCCGCCTTAGAAAAACTCTTTCGACCTTGGAAGGTCTCTTGATAAATCTCGTATTTTTCGGCCCGCACTGAAAAATCATCCTTGACTTTACGCAGGACTTTCTTGAGCTTGCGGCGTTTGGTCTTACGCTCGTCCTTACCTTTAACTGGTGTTTCCTCAATGTCTTGGCTCAGTCCAGCCAATTCTTCTTCAAGAAGTTGAGCGAACTCAGTCAACTGTTCTGAGGAGATGGACTCTTGTGTATCCAGTTCAATGGCTTGATGGATAAGAGGGGTGATTTCTTCTTGGAAATAGACCTGCATCTGTTCTTGAAGTTTAGCGGAGAATTTCTCTGTCGCTTTCTTCCAAACGAAACTATACTTATTGGTGTTGGCCTCAATCTTAGTGCCATCAATGTAGAGACCATCAAGTGTTACCAACTTTTCCATTTTCAACTGAAGATTGAGCTCGATAAAGAGTTCTCGCAGCAGATTTTCCATCCCGACAGCTACACGGAAACGGTTGATGGTCCGGTAGCTGACAACCAACTGCCCTGTCAAGTACTGCATGGCTAGATTTTCTGCCATCATCTTTTCAATCTTACGGCCAGAGAAACTTCCTTGGGAATAAGCAAAGAGGAGGGCAGACAGAAGTAACTTTGGGTGATAGGAAGGGCGACCAAAATCATGTAGAAAGACTGAAACTGACCGGCTTCTAGTGCATTGACGACCTTTTCGATAGTGAAGACGATGTGGCCTTGGGGCAAGACACAAACAAGTTCTAGTGGCAAAGTTGTCTGATTTGTGTTATAGTGAATGTGCATGAGATAGCCTTTCTAAATGGTTTATTAAGCAATTCTATTTTACCAAGACTATCGCAGAGATTATGGAGCTATTTTTGTGTATACAAAAAGTCCCATATGACCTATAATGAAAAGCGACGAAACTACTCATTAGAAAGACTCATATGGAACAACTCGATTTTATCACAAAACTTCTTGGAATTGAAGACAAAAATATCAAAATAGACAATCTTTTTGATGCCGATACTCACAAAGAAATCCTGGCCCACCTTGACTATGATGCCCCTCCATGCCCTGCCTGCAAGGGACAGATGACCAAATACGACTTCCAGAAACCTTCTAAAATCCCTTATCTGGAGACAGCAGGATACAAAACCCTTATCCGACTCAAAAAGCGGCGCTTTCGCTGTAAGAACCGTGGAAAAATGGCTGTCGCCGAAACCTCCCTCGTCCAGAAAAATCACCAGATTGCCTCTGCAGTCAAACAGAAAATCGCTCAATTATTGGTTGAGAAGCAAGCCATGACTGATATTGCCCACAGGCTCTCGATCTCAACTTCAACCGTCATTCGCAAGCTCAAGGAATTCAAATTTGAAACGAACTGGCAGAAACTGCCAGAAATCATGAGCTGGGATGAGTATAGCTTCAAGAAAGGGAAGATGAGCTTTATCGCTCAGGATTTTAATACCAATGAGGTCCTAGCCATCCTGGACGGCAGAACCCAAGCGGTCATTCGAAATCATTTTCTACGCTATCCTAGACAGGTTCGTATGAGGGTTAAAGTGATGACCATGGACATGTTCAGTCCTTACTATCAGCTGGCCAAGCAGCTTTTCCCGTATGCCCAAATTGTTCTCGATCGTTTCCACATTATCCAGCACCTCAGCCGAGCTATGAACCGTATCCGCATCCAAATCATGAACCAATTCGACCGAAAATCTCAGGAATACCGAGCCCTCAAACGCTATTGGAAACTCCTCCAATAGGACAGCCGCAAGCTCAGCCATAAGCGTTTTTATCGGCCAACCTTTCGGGCGCATTTAACCAATCAAGAGATTCTCCATCAGCTGCTCAGCTATTCGGACCAACTTCGACAGCACTATGAGCTTTACCAGCTCCTGCTCTTTCACTTTCAGGAAAAGCAAGCTGATTATTTCTTTGACCTAATTGAGGAGGTTATTTCTGATGTTCACCCGATTTTTCAGACAGTTTTTCGAACTTTTCTGAAGGACAGAGGCAAGATTCTCAATGCCTTGGAACTGCCCTACTCCAACGCCAAGCTGGAAGCAACTAACAATCTCATCAAGGTCATTAAGCGAAACACTTTTGGATTCAGGAACTTTGACAACTTCAAGAAACGCATTCTCATCGCTTTGAACATCAAAAGAGAGAGAACGAATCTCGTCCTCTCTCAATCTTAGCTTTTCATCAACCCACTACAGTTGACAAAGAGCCCAATTTGGTCAAATTGATAGGTTCTTAAAACTTCTACTAAAATGGTTTCTTTTGTTTTCGGAAAAACTGTCAATTTTAATTTTTTTGAACTTTTTAAATCTGTTTCTCCCAAAAGATAAACCGTATCCTTTGGAAAAGCTTCTTGTATAAACTTTTTGGTTACATATCCCGTATTTCCAAATAGTAGAATTTTCAATTTTTTGTCCTTCCTAAAGAGTAATTTGCTTTTTTACTAATAATATTTTAGGTATCCAACTAAATATCATACATATTTTTGCTAAAAATATCAAGCAAAATAGACTAATTTTTTACTAATTTATTTCGTGTTTTCTCCACATATTTATTACACGCCATTTCGATTCCTTTCTTTCTCCTTTATTTTGTGTTATATTTATCATATACAAAGAATTTAATTTGGAATAAAAATCCATTTTTAGAACGAAGGAGAAAACATGTCTGTTATTGAAAAATTAACAAAACCAGCTCATTTGATTGATATGAATGACATCATTCGCGAAGGAAATCCAACACTTCGGGCAGTCGCCAAGGATGTCACCTTTCCACTTACCGAGCAAGAAGTCATCTTGGGTGAAAAAATGCTCCAATTTTTGAGGAATTCACAAGATCCTGTGATGGCTGAAAAAATGGGACTTCGAGGCGGCGTTGGTCTAGCTGCACCTCAGCTAGATCTGTCAAAGCGGATTATTGCCGTATTGGTGCCAAACCTGCCAGATAAAGAGGGCAATCCACCAAAGGAAGCCTATGCTTTGCAAACGGTTATGTACAACGCTAAAGTAGTGGCACATTCTGTTCAAGATGCCGCATTAGCTGAAGGGGAGGGCTGCTTGTCAGTTGACCGCGAAGTGCCTGGTTATGTCGTGCGCCATGCACGCGTCACTGTTGAATATTTTGACAAAGAAGGTGAAAAACACCGTATCAAACTCAAAGGATACAACTCAATCGTGGTTCAACACGAGATTGACCACACCAACGGCATCATGTTCTATGACCGCATCAATGAAAAAGAACCCTTCGCAATCAAAGACGGTATGTTAGTGATTGAATAATAAATAAAAGGGAATCTCTGATATAACATCATTCCCAATTAAAATTTCTTTATAAAAGCACTATAACTCAAGAATACAAATAAAAAGAACAACTTTGGCTTCTGATAAACAGAAAATCAAGGTTGTTCTTTTTTGTAGTTATCGTGTGAATCTGTCTCAGACTCATGACTTTAGGATGACAAGCAATTTTAACGCAACTGCTATCGCACAAAACAAAGCACCGTTTTGAGGTGGTAAATAGAACTTGTGAAGCAAGTCTCATCTTCATTCGCTTTTGAAACTCCAAAGAGCAATTTTGATGAAAATTTCGTTTTCTGCATTCATTACCTCAACAGTAGGGAAAACTGTTAAGTCGCCTTGTGGGGTGAGACTATACGAGACATTTTGCACCGAAGCTTTGAAATAAGATAGCTGAGATTAACATTTTCAAATTTTAATTCCTTTGTGAGCGACTGCACTAGCAATTGTAGGTATCGGTCTCACTCCTATTTTTAGAAGTCAGCTTCCTCTTTCCCAGAAAATAGCTAAAAGAATAATCGCTCCCAACACAGATGGAATAATCGCTGTATCTGACAGATGAGGTCCCCAGTTACCAAAGAGCATTTGCCCAAGCCAGGCTCCAAACCAACCTAGTAAAATCTTGCCAATACAGCCCATTCGTTCTCCACGATTGGTGATTGCTGCTGCAATTAGACCAATAATGAAGCCGACAAACATACTCCCAATCATTTAGTTATCCTTCCTGATTATTTTATTATTCTCACTTTTGCACTATTTTTATGCAAACAGCAGCTTTTCTTCTTTTTGGAAGAACAGGCACGACTTGCTAACACAGCCAAACTGACCAACGCCACCGAGGCAAGTACTACTTTTCCAGAAAATTCTAGTGAATAATGAAAATCTCTTAGGGCTTTTTTATCTTCAGCTGAAATCATTAACTTCATAATGTATCCTTTCTATTTGTAAATAGCTTACAAAGAACAACAAGAATCTATAAATTTTGTAAAAAATTTTACAAGTAGTAAAATTTCCACTCTACTTTGACTATTTTAGTAGAACCTTTCAAAAAACAGCCAGCTACTCGCAGGAAGTCCTTACCATGAAAGAGCTGCAAAACCAATCATATTTTGCAAACAAACGAGCGAAAATTTTAGTCTAATGGCAACTGTCTCTGATGAAAGTTTCCCACATTCATCAAAAGAAAAGATCTTAGAATAAATCATCAAAGAGACTGAGCTGATTGTCTTCTGGCATATTGCCTAGAATCCCCATTTCATCCATTTTATCAACTAGAGTAGTGGATAAGCCACCGCGCTTGCGCAATTCGGTTTTTGAAAGAAACTCTCCTTCTGCACGCGCTTTAACCAATTGTTTTGCAACGTTGTCTCCCAAACCATCCATAGCAGAAAATGGAGGAATTAAGCTATCTCCGTCAATAAGAAATTCTGTCGCATCACTCTTATAAAGATCGAGTTTGCTAAATTTGAAGCCTCTTTCCAGCATTTCATTGACGATTTCTAGAGTTGTATAAAGGTCAATTTCAACATTGGAAGCTTCATTATTTTTGCGTTTTTCAGCAATCTCGTTCATCTTGCGCTTCACTGCATCTAGCCCACTACTCATGACTTTGATGTCAAAGGCTTTGGCACGAATAGAAAAGTAGGCACAGTAGTAATAAATCGGATGATGCACCTTGAAGTAGGCCACCCGCAAGGCCATCATCACATAGGCAGCCGCGTGAGCTTTGGGAAACATGTACTTAATCTTTCCACAAGATTCAATGTACCACTCAGGCACATTGTTCTCCTTCATGGCAGCGATATAGCCATTTCTCTCTTCATCAGAAATTTTGAGCCACATGCCTTTCCGCACCCGTTCCATAATGGTAAAGGCCATTTTAGGCTCTAAGCCCTTGTGCATCAGATAGACCATAATGTCATCCCGACAACCGATAACGGTGGACAGGTCAGCAATTCCCTGCTTAATCAAATCTTGTGCATTGCCCAACCATACGTCAGTACCGTGAGACAATCCTGATAATTGAAGCAATTCCGCAAAGGTCGTTGGATGAGTTTCATCCACCATACCCCGCACGAAGTTGGTTCCAAACTCAGGAATCCCCAGCATACCAGTCGGCGTACCTATTTGCTCCTGCGTTACTCCGAGAACACCTGTCCCAGAAAAGAGAGCCATAACTTCTTGATCATCCATTGGAATTTCATTTGGGTCAATGCCGGATAAATCCTGCAACTTCCGAATCATGGTCGGATCATCATGACCGAGCACATCGAGTTTCAGGACATTTTCATCAATATCATGGAAATTAAAGTGAGTAGTTTGCCACTCTGCCGTCAAATCATCCGCCGGATACTGAACTGGTGTGAAATCATAGACATCCATATAGTTTGGAATAACCACAATTCCTCCAGGGTGCTGTCCAGTCGTCCGTTTGACACCTGCTGCACCTTGCGCCAATCGCTCTACTTCTGCGTCACGGTAAAATTTATTGTAATCCCGCTCATACCCTTTCACAAAACCATAAGCTGTTTTGGCAGCGACTGTACCAACCGTACCAGCACGAAAGGCATATTCCTCACCAAAAATATCTCGGACATCCAAGTGAGCACTCGGTTGATCTTCACCAGAAAAGTTCAAGTCAATATCAGGCACCTTGTCACCATCGAAGCCAAGGAAGGTTTCAAAAGGAATATCCTGTCCATTTTTACTCAACTTATGTCCACAATGTGGACAATCTTTATCTGGCATATCAAAGCCTGAACCATAAGAACCGTCCGTAATAAATTCTGAATACTGGCATTTGCCACAAACATAGTGAGGAGACAAAGGGTTTACCTCAGTAATCCCAATCATAGTCGCAACGAAACTAGAGCCGACCGAACCACGTGATCCCACCAGATAGCCACGCTCATTTGAACGCTGTACCAACATTTGCGAAGCCAGATAAATCACGGCAAATCCATTCCCCAAAATGGAGGATAATTCCCGCTCAATTCGTCGGTCTACAATATCTGGTAGTGGATTTCCATAAATTTCAAAGGCTTTGGCATAAGTCATCTCAGCGACTTTTTCCTCTGATTTGTCAATAAATGGCGTATAGAGGTCACCTTTCACCACTTCAATCGGTTCAAAGGTTGCTGCCAATTGATTTGGATTGTCAATAACCACTTTGTGAGCTAATTCATCACCTAAGAAGGCAAACTCATCCAGCATTTCATTGGTTGTGCGGAAATGCGCTTTTGGAAGTGGAGCTGGTTGAGCATTTTCGCCATGCCCAATGGTACGGTTAATCATTGCCCCTTGCCCTAAACTGCGGACGATAATTTCTCGATAAATTTCTTCTTCAGGCTCGATATAATGCACATCACCTGTAGCAAGAACAGGCTTGTCTAATCGATTTCCCACTTCAATCAAATTCTTAATAATGGTATGAAGCTCTTCGATATCCTTGACCTGCTCTTTAGCAATCAACGGTGCATAAATTGCTGGAGGCATGATTTCAATAAAATCATAGTATTTTGCGACTTCCACTGCAGCATCAACGCCTTGCGAAACAACCGCGTCAAACACCTCTCCTTCCGAGCAGGCTGTTCCTAAAATCAACCCTTCTCGGTGCGCATCCAAAACCGTTCGCGGAATCCGTGGTACGCCTTCAAAATACTTTGTATTAGACAAACTGACTAATTTAAAAATGTTCTTCAAACCCGTTTGATTTTTTACATAAATCGTAGCATGTTTGACCCGCGCTTTTTTATAGGAGTTTTCATCCACCAAATCTGTGTTTAGCTTTTGAAGATTGGTGACACCTCGTTTTTCTGCCGCATCGTTAATGAAAATAAAGAGCAGGCGTCCTGTCGCTTCCGCGTCATAATTAGCCATGTGATGATGATCAAGCGATACTTGAAAACGCTTAGTCAGTGGTCCCAAACCGTGACGCTTGTATTCTGGATAGAGATTGCGAGCAAACTCCAAAGTATCAATGACTGGCTGCGTAATTCGCGGAAGTCCGTGCCGTTCATAATTGACATTCATAAATCCCACGTCAAAGGTAGCATTATGGGCAACAAGTACCGTATCTTGACAGAAGTCTTGAAATTCTTGCAAGACCTGCTCCAGCGGCTTCGCATTTTTGACATGCTCATCTGTAATCCCCGTCAGATCTGTTGTAAAGGCACTCAAAGGATGACCTGGATTGATAAACTCGTCAAACTCGGCAATGACATTGCCCTTGTACATCTTACTTGCCGCGACCTGAATCAAGTCATTGTAAATAGCAGACAAACCGGTAGTTTCCACGTCAAAGACAACATAAGTGGCTTCCTTAAGTTCCATATCCACTTCGTTATAGGTAATAGGAACTCGGTCTTCCACGATATTAGCTTCCATGCCGTAAATCAGCTGAATACCTGCTTTTTTCGCAGCTTTATAACCATGCGGAAAGCTCTGCACATTCCCGTGGTCTGTAATAGCAACTGCCTGATGTCCCCACTTAGCGGCTGTCGCAATCAATTCCTCCACTTCTGGAAGAGCATCCATGGTTGACATATTGGTGTGCGCGTGAAATTCAATCCGTTTCTCACCTTCTGGCATCAAGTCTTTCCGCTCATAATGTGTCACTTCTTGCACATCTTGGACATTCATGGTCAAGTCATGCGTGAAGTTATTCATTTCAATATTTCCACGCACACGCAACCAAGAATTTTTCCTAATGATGTCAAATTTTTTGGCTTCTTCTTCGTTTTTAAACCATTTCTGAAGGGCGAAGCTAGAAGTATAGTCGGTCATCTTAAAGTTAATCAGCACACGCCCTGTGCGGGTAACCTTTTGCTCAAGATCAAAGACCATACCTTCAAAGACAATGCGATTTTCCTCGGTCTGGATGTCAATCATCTGCGTAATCTCTGCCTTGTCCAGCTTTGGTCGGGCAGCCGCTTTTCGTGCTTGAAAATCAGAATAGTTGGATTTTTCTTCAGCTGGTGGTGGGGCCATTTGTTGCAGCGCTTCGATAGCTTTTAGTGCCTCGTCATTAGCCGCTTGCACAATCTTTTCTTTTTCGACTTGGAAAGTTTCGACTTGTTGCTGAGTCAAGGCGTCACTTGCTTTGACCTGACAGTGAAAATGCGGAAAGCCAAACTTCACCAATTGCTTGGCTAAATTTGGCAAATGGGTTTTCCGAAAATGCTCCGTATCAATACTGGAGGGTCCCTCAATCCAGAGCTGATCGCCGTCCACATGCACCTGTAGCTGTTGGTACATACTACGAAAGCCTTGACTAGCACAAGGTCCTTCTGTAAAAGCCTCTTTGTAATAAGCCTGCAACAGCTCCTCTGTAAAATCTTGATTGGCAGCCTTAATTTCAAAAATAGCTTGGTTGCCCGTCTTAGAAAATTCTTCATTTAAACGTTTTTTTAATTCTTGAAACAACTCAATGGGTAAAATTTCTCCAAAAGCAAACTGAAATTCCCAGACATGACTGACGGTATGCACTAAAACTTGCTCAATTTCTGCATGTAAAAAGGCACTTGATTGTCTCATATCAAGTGGCATATCAATTTGATTCATTAAAATTTCAAACGTAGATGACATCTTTTTTCCTCGTATTGTAATGAAACTATTTTACCATAAAACAAATGAATTTTCGATTAAAAAATAGATAAGGAATATCCCTCATTGTTTTTAATATAAACCAATCATCTCATCAAGGACGTCAAATGCTAAGCTTTTGGTTTCTCGGAACTTTGACAATTTTAAAACGAAAGTTCTCATCGCTTTGAACATCAAAAAAGAGAGAACCAATCTGATTCTCTCTCGCAGTTAGCGATAGGTTACCCACTACAGTTGACATTGAGTCTGTTTTCCTTTTTATTTTTTATATCCTTCTAATGCTTTTTGACGTTCTTCAGTTTGGCCTTTCGCATCTAATTTTTTACCGTTATAAACAGTGCTTTCCCATGAACCGTACATTGGATTTGGGAAGATGATGAACTTTCCACCGAATTCGTTCTTTAATTCTTCTAATTTCTTACTACGTTCTTCTGCTGATGTTTTTGAGAAATCCGCAAAGTCAACGAGGTTATCACCTAAAAGCATGGCCAAATTCGTCGTTTCTTGTACTTTCTGACGGCGACCTTCTTTTGATTTCACACCTTTTTCTAAGAACATCAAATGGTCTTTCCCTTGTACTGGAATGCCTTCTTTTTCCAAATTCTTAATTGTCGCGTCTACCTGGCTCGCATCACGGTCAGAAACATAGTAGATTTGAACACCGTTTTGATGTGCATACTGGAGAAATTCTTTGGCACCAGGAACCGCCTTAGCTGAAGCCTTTTTCACCCATGCATCCCAATTTTTAGGATTAAAGGCCGTACCGTCTTTGACATTTTGAACTTGATAAGGACTGTTGTCTAATACTGTTTCATCTAAGTCAAGAACGATTGAGTAAGGCTTATCTGTCGGTTTTTGCAACAATTCTTTCAAACGATTCGTCGCAACATTATAACCTTGCAGGTACAACGCTTTAGCTTCATCTGACTTTTGATACCAAAGAGTGGACATGGTGTTTTCCCTTGACCGCAATTGATCATAAGTCATCGTAACTTTATTGTCAGATGTGTTGCTTTGCGTAGCCTTATTATCAGTTGCTTTTGTCCCACAACTAGTCAATAAAATAACTGAAGCAAGAGCTGAAAAAATTGTGATTGTGGCTTTAGATGATTTCATAAAACCAATCCTCCTAATATTAATCTGTCAAAATTATAGCGCTTTCATATTAATTTTGCAAATTATCTGACCAAATGTAGGAGAAAAGTAGATTCGCAAAAAATGGTGAACTGTTGGAAAACTAGAATCCCTATACCACTTATTGTTGATTACAAGTCAAGAGCTTTTCATTATCTTTTCTTCAAGAAAGAAAAATAACTTAGTATTTATCCTTATTGCCTATAATAATACTGATCAGCAGGTTCATTTCCGATATTTTGACCGAGCAACAATCTTGGTCTGCTGGTATCAGATTTATCACCATACGGATTTTTAAAACCAATTTTAAATAAGGCAATCAGAGCCCCTGTATTACCCCATCGTATATTGAGTGTTGGAAACTTGGAAGTGGAGATTAAATTGGGAGAGATATTCTCATTTCTGTTCGTTTTTCCGTCTGAGCTTATAGTTATTTCTCTGCCTTCCTCATTCTTCCAGTATCCTGCCAAAGTCCTATAATCACCTTTCATAATGGCTGCAATATCTAAATCTTGTTGATTAGGGGACTCTTTTTTACTCTCCTTGCTTGACTCAAAGAAATCCTTTTGATTTGCAAAAGCCATTTCATGGTTTGGGTTTCCATCAGACATAGTGATGGTAATCAGATGATTCTTTTTTGCTTTATATTTGAAAATACGTATCGTTATTGTAAAATCTGTATTTCCATCTGACTTTTTCATTTTATCCGTTGCAACTAAAGCATCCCCTTTCCGTTTTCCACTCTGTCGTAAATTGTCCTGAAACAGCACCATCAGGAGTCTGGTAGCCAATCGTCCATTGCTTACCATTCTGCTTACCATTCCTATCAAGTCGGGCTTTATCACCTGTATTGGCCATATAATCCCCTGTGATGTTAACTTGATTGTCAGAACTAGCCGACAGCGAAGATGTTGTAAATGACGCCACTTGTTTTTCATTAGGAGTGCCATCTGTCCTAGAATGAACAAGAAAATAGACTATTCTCCCTAAAACCAGTAGCAATACTGTACAGATCATAAATAAAAATTTATGTTTATCCCATTGATGATTCATTTAGCATGCCTCCAATAAAATATGTTATACCTAATATACCGTAATTATGCAACAAAGTAAAATAAAATAGCAAATATTAAACCTTCTAATACTTAACTTATCCCCTAGACGCCGTCATTCTAGTCAGTGTTAAGAAGACTGTTTATTCTAAAGAGATCGGACAAAAACGCCATTTTGGGGCATAAATAGATAACCAACGACACTATAAAAGGCTTAAAATCAAGGTTTATTTAAACCAGATTCTAAGCCTTTTTTGCTTTCATACTAATCTTCGCCCAGCCATTAAAACTCATTTTCTTACTATCCATTCACCCATTCACGTTTTTAAATGTGACTTTAGCTTCTGGATCAATACTCCTCACAATATTTGTATAGTAATGTTCTGCTGACTCTGTGATAATTTTTTTATACTGCTTGATATACCCTTCTTGCTCCTTACTACTAAGCCCTCTGGATACATATTCTCCCGTATCAATATTTTCGGTTGCTCCACTCAACAGCTGTCCTCTTGTATCATATAGTTTATATCGATATTTTGGATTATCTGGAACCCCTACTCCTATCACTTTATATTTAGGAATAGTTAATTCATACTGATGTTCCGCAAGCTTTCTAACCTTCACTGCTTCCTTAATCCCGAATTTAGCATTATAATTAAGAATAATAATAGCCTTCTTTATAGACAGTGGAATGCTGACATTAGTTCCAGGTATTTTCTTATCTTTCTCAATCATTTCAACCCTTTGAATTCCGACATTTAAAAAGACACTTTCGTTGACTTTCTCTAGATGCGTGATTTGAGTGTAAATCTGACTCCGCTCATCTGAAGCATTTTCCCCTTGGAAATACCCAATAATATTATAAGTTTTTGCGACAACAAAAAAAGTAGCAAGAACGGCTAACACAATCCAAACGTAAATCTTAGCCCCTAAAACTTTTTTTATGAAATTCTTCACTATTTTCATGTTCTATTTCCTCCGAATCAAAAATGCTATCCCTAGACTCATCACAGCGATAAAAGCTGCTATATAAGGATTCAGCGGAAAAAGAATGACAATCAAAAGCAACAAAACAAATGGTACAATTTTCCCTATTTTCATAATATAATTAAAACCTCTCCAGTACAAATTATATATATATATATAATTTGTCAAGTAATTTAATGCATTTTTATATCAAAAATTCCCCTAACAGAATTCTATATTCTGTCAGGGGAATTGCTATAGAATACAATCAAGAAACTTTTTAAGGATTCGTTTTTTATCTCTTAAATTTAATTTCACTAAACACATCCTTTCGTAGCTTCTAAAATCCAGTTTATGCCTGTCATTCTAAATTCGTGATATCAGCCGTTTCTAGGCTTAGATCAAACACAACATTCCTACATCAAAGTTATCAGGATTGACTTCACTCTAATGAGACTTTGCATCACCTCAAATAAAAAACGATACAAGTTAGACTACAAACAATATCTTTTTGCAAAACTACAGAATTTTCACCGTTCTATAAATTCCGATTTGAGTACAATGGTTCTTTTCTCTTCAGATAAAACCTGCTTGAAACTTTTCTGACCCAGCTGATAGGATTTGTTGTCTATGGTAGAGAGACCCAAGAGACGTCCGGCCAGCATATTTTCTTGCCCCATAATGAAGGGTAGCTGTTTCCCAGCTTCCTCATAAACCTGCAAAAAACCTGCTGCCATGTCATCCCCATTTGAAAAAATACAGTCAATCTCCGGGTGTTGCCAAAGTTTGGAAGCTTTCTGATAAGCATCCTCTTCTATAGCAACTCCTTCGATAATCACCGGTTCATGCTCCAATCCGTAGACTTCATCATAAGCCTCTCTGACCATACGATAGGTGGAACTGCGTTTGTCTTTACGAGTGAAATAAGGGCTAAATGTTGATAACCCAGTTCCTTCAACTAGCGAAAAGCTTCTCTGCAAGCTGGTTTGCGATCCACATAGACACTACTCAGTTGAGAATGATTTACCGTTTCTAAGCAGACAATATTTCCGTACTTAGCATAGGAAGCAATGGTTTCCAAATCTATGCTTCGTGAGGTGAAAATCAAATGATCAAAAGCCTGACCTCGCAATTGTTCCAGGTACTGAATCTCTAGTTCTTTATCATACTGAGACAGCAAAAGCAGCAAATTATAGGCACTTCTCTGCGCTTGATCCAACATGCCGTTGATGAGCTTGGTAAAATAAGTGTGACGCACATGAGGAATGACTACACCCACTTTATAAGTATTGCCCAAACTCAGTTCTTTTGCGACTAGATTTGGAGTATAGTCCAGTTCTCTGACAATTTGTAGGATTTTCTCCCGTGCCTCATCTGACACATATGGGTGATTGTTGAGCACGCGCGACACACTGGACACCGAATAGCCGCTCAACTTCGCTATTTCTCGAATATTGGTCATCAAGTTCCTTTCTGATTTTCAACACTTAACTGACGAGATACCTGTGAATTCCGTAACCAACTCCGTCCTCATCGTTACTCTTGGTAATTTTAAAAGCATGTGCCTTCACATCCTTAAAGGCATTGGCCATGACAATCGGAAAGCCAACCAATTCTAGCATCGGAATGTCATTGTGACCGTCACCAAAGGCAGCTGTTTCTTCTTTTTTTAGATTTTCTTTCCGACTAATGTAATCAATCCCTGATGATTTTCGAACTTCTTTGCTGGTGATTTCTAAATAAAATCGACCAGAACGCAGAATTGTAACACTAGTTAGTCCTAGACTATTCAGATAAGCCTGCAAATCTTGCATTTCTTCCTCTTCAAAGCTAATCATCATGATTTTAAAAAGATTATCACAAGCTGAAAGAAAACAATCTTCATCATGAACTTGAGTCGGTGCCTGATGAGTCAAGTCGTATTCGTAACGAATTCCTTCATCTATTGTATCACAATACCAATGATTCAAGTCATAATAACTGAGACTGACCTGTGGAAAATGCTACCGCACAGCCTGTAAAATCGTTGATGCGGTCTGCTTGAAAATAACCTTGGTGTGCAGCGGACGAATTTGATGATTGACAACCTCATAAATTAAACCACCATTAAAGCCCACTTGCGGACCTTGCAAACCCAACAATTCAATAGCCTCACGCATCTCCATTGGCGCACGCGCAGAGACCATCGTAATCGGAATGGCTGCTCTGCGAATGCATCTGGCATTCCTTTCGGAAACTTGCCCCTTTGAATTTAAAAGCGTCCCATCCATATCAGTAAAAATACGTTTAATCGTTCTTGTTTGCATGATTTTTCTCTCCTTTTCTTTATGGATTTGCGCTCCACTCCGAGTTCAAATCTTATTTCTTCGCTAGCTTGACTTCATTGTACAATCTGGAACGCGTTCCATGTCAAGAGGAAAATGAAAAAAAGTGAATTAAATTTTTTAGAGGTAGCAAAATGAAAATGACCTTTAAAAAGGGAAAAGTTCTGACTTGTCTTAATCGCTATAGTCTTTTAAGTAGGCTCTTAATTCTCGAATCATAGCTTGGCGGCCTTTGAACCGTTCATCGGCTAGTAAGCGCTCGTACTGCTCCTGTT
>ERZ772945.1262-NODE-1262-length-18170-cov-4.315595_pt1 | contig 18170 bp, 17 predicted proteins | sample MGYA00511681_ERZ772945 | MGnify/ENA primary metagenome ERZ772945 (study PRJEB29015, sample SAMEA2737943) | human oral metagenome | biome: human oral; feature: human-associated habitat; material: dental | place: China | collected 2143 ...
AGGAGACGCATCAGGCGATGGAGGCGCTCATCCAAAATTTCAACACGCTCCACAGCCGTGCGGGCGCGCAGGTGCCGTTTTCCTCCATCAACTACGGGCTCGATACCTCTCCTGAGGGACGCCTCGCGACGCGCGAGGTCTTGCATGCGATCTGGTCAGGCCTCGGCAACGGTGAGACGCCGATCTTCCCCATCTCCGTCTTCCAGCTCAAGGCGGGTGTCAACTACAACGAGGGCGATCCGAATTACGACCTCTTCCTGCGCGCCTGCGAGGTCAGCGCGAAGCGCCTCTTTCCGAACTACGTCAACATCGACGCGCCGTACAATCTTCAATATTACAAGAAGGGGGATTACAACAGCGCCGTCGCGACGATGGGCTGCCGCACGCGCGTCATGGGGAACGTCAATGGCCCAGAGGAGTCCGGCTCGCGCGGCAATTTCTCCTTTACGACGATCAACCTGCCGAAACTTGCGATCGAGGCGCACGGCGACTTGGAGAAGTTTTGGGATCTCTATGATCACTACATCACGCTCTGTCACGACTATCTCTTGGATCGCCTGAGCGTCATCGAGCAGAAGCACGTCTACAACTACCCGTTCCTCATGGGACAGGGCGTTTGGATGGACAGCGAAAAGCTCAAGCTCACCGACACGATCGAGGGCGTCTTGAAGCACGCCTCGTATTCGATCGGCTTCTGCGGCCTTGCCGAGTGCCTGAAAGCGCTCATCGGCAAGCATCACGGGGAGAGCGAGGAAGCGCAGACGCTCGGGCTCAAGATCGTCGCGCACCTTCGCAAGCGCACGGACGACTACACGCGCGCGGAGCACCGCAACTGGTCGACGTTCGGCACGCCGGCGGAGAGCACGGCAGGGCAGTTCCAGCGCGCGAACCGAAAGAAGTACGGCATCATCGAAGGCGTGACCGACCGCGGCTACATGACGAACAGCTCGCACGTTCCCGTCTATTATCCGATCAAGGCGATCGACAAGATCCGCATCGAGGCGCCGTACCATGCGCTCGAAAACGCCGGCCACATCGCCTACATCGAGATGGACGGCGACCCGTCGAAGAACATCAAGGCGTTTGAGTCCGTCGTGCGCGCCATGCACGATGCCGATATGGGCTACTTTTCGATCAACCATCCCGTCGACCGCGACCCGGTCTGTGGCTACACGGGACTCATCGAGAACGAATGCCCGCACTGCCACCGCAAGGAAGTGGAGACGGGACGCATGGTTGTCGACCGCGTGCTCTTCTGATTTTGAAAGGAGGATTCCCATGAATGTCATTCATACGAACGATGCGCCCGCAGCCGTCGGGCCGTACAGTCAGGCAATCGAGGCAAATGGCGTGCTCTACTGCTCGGGGCAGATCGCGATCCAGCCAAAGGCGGGCAGGATCGTCGCCAAGACCATTGAGGAACAGGCGGAGCAGTGCTGCCAAAACGTCGAGGCCGTGCTCAAGGAGGCGGGCTGCTCGATGGAACATGTCGTGAAGACGACGTGCTTTATTGCGGACATCGCGGATTTTTCCGCATTCAACCGCATCTACGCGAAGCACTTCGTCTCGAAGCCGGCACGCAGCTGCGTCGCGGTGAAGGCGCTTCCTGCCGGCGCACTCTGCGAAATAGAGGTTACGGCGGTTCGCGGATGACCGAACATCGAACAAGAGGCTGTGGACGAAATGGGAAGGCATTTGTCCACAGCCTCATTTTTTTAGCTCGTAAACCGTTCGTAGACCGTGATGACGAACATCGCGATCGCAAGGCCGATCGCCGCGAGGCTGACGCGGCTCACGACGAGAAACTGGCTCTCGGAGAGCTTCGCGTGGCGCTGGACGTAGGTGAGCGTGAGCGAAGCACATAGGAACGCGTACATCGCACGGTTCCAGTTGTCGAACGTCGTCCAGCCAAACGCGGTGACGACGACCGTGAACGCAAGGACGGCGAGGAGCAGGTAGTCCTTGCCGGGCGGCTTCCGCGGTGCTTCTTTTGGCTCGTTCGGATACAGCTTCTTTTGCAGTTTCTTATATTGCTTTGCCATGATCGATTCTCCTGTTCGTTACACTTTGATATGGGACATTATACCGTTTTGTAAACTTTTTTGCAAAAAGAATTGCAGGTGGGAGCGATGCTTGCTACAATAAAAAAGGAACTGGAAATCGAGCGGGCAATCGTCCAGGAAGATAGTAGGGGGCTACGCTATGATCAGAGAGCATCGAAGCAGGGCAAAGCTCGAAGCGTACTATAAGAAATTCATCGAAGACGGCACGATCGACGCGAATGTGCATCCGTGGGTCGCGCAGTCGTGGCAGAAGACGCGCCGTCTCTCGGTGCGCCGCGATAAGCTCAATACGAAGGACCGGCTTTCCCCTGAGGCGTTTGCCGCTTTGCAGGAGACGCACCGCGTGGCGATCGACTATCTCGCGGGGCTTGCCGATCCGATCCGCGAGTTCTTTCAGGAGAACAATCTGTCGCTGCTCCTCATGGATTCGGACTGCCGCGTGCTGAAGAGTTATTCGCTTCCGTACTATCAGCGCACGCCGGGCGAGATTGAGGGCGTGCGCGTCGGCCTCGAAAACGTCGGCACGTCGAGCATCAGCATCGCACATGCACATCAGGCGCCTTTTTTCCTTTTCGGCCCTGAGATGTGGGTCGAGGAGTGCCAGTGCGGCGATGCCTGCTCCGCACCTGTTTGCATCGGAGGCGCGTGCCGGTACATCGTCTCGCTCGTATCCGTCAGCGCGTCGGATCTTCCGCCGGATGCAATCATCTCGCTTCTCCTCACCTTGAAACATTCCCTCGAACGCCATCTGTCGGAGACGATGCATCTCGCCGCGGGGGAGGCGATCCTCGATGCGGCGCCGTTCGCTGTCTACCACGTCCTGCCGGGCGGCGAGGTCACCTACGCGAACAAGCTCGGCCACACGCGGCTTGCGGATATCGGCGCGACGGAGACGGGCAAGGCGAATCTCAGCGAGGTCATCCTGAACTACGCGCATACGCCGATCCACAAGGGATTCGATGGCGTGCCGTCCTATAATAAGGAAGTCACGTGGATCACGCCGACGAAGACGTACGAGGATATCACGACGGTCGTGCCGCTCGGCTGCGAGATGGAGGCGGGCGGCACGATGCCGGGAATGCCGGGATCCGTCGTCGTCGTCTCGATGCCCATCGAGGACCTGCGGAAGCTCGTCGCACATGCGGCAGGCTATACGGCGAAATACAGTCTCGCCTCGATGGTCGGCGAGGGCGAAGCGTTCGCCGCTGCCCGTGACCGCGCGGCTCGCCTCGCACGCGGCACGCGGCACATCCTGCTGCAAGGGGAGCCTGGCACGGGAAAGCAGCGCATGGCGCACGGCATCCATCAGGCGAGCGCGCGCGCACAAGGCCCGCTCATCTCGCTTCGTTGCAGCGATACGACGCAGGAGATATTGGAGCAGGAGCTTTTTGGCATTCAGCGCACGCCCGAAGCAAGCCATCCAGGCCGGCTTGAGCTCGCCTCGGGCGGCACGCTCTTTCTCGATGAGATCGAGAAGATGCCGAAAGTCGTTGCTGACGAGCTCGCCGAAGCGCTTCGTGCAAAGAAGGTGCGCCGGCTCGGCGAGTCGGTGGAGCGCGACATTGACGTGCGCATCATCGCGGCGTGCGACAGCGATCTGCGCCGCCTGACGGAGCGCGGTCTTTTCTCCCGCACGCTCTGCAAGATGATCGCGCGCGGCGTCGTGCGCCTTCCCGCCCTCCGCAGCCGCCGCGAGGACATCCCGAATCTCGCGAGGCAAATCATTGAAGAACTCGCCGAGCAGCATCAGATGAAGCCGAAGAAGATCCTTCCTGAGACCGAAGAGAAGCTCATGGGATACGACTGGCCCGGCAATATCAAGCAGCTTCAGACCGTTTTGGAACAGGCATTTTTCAGCGCAAAAGGAGAGGCGATCGGGGCGGCGGACATCAGCCTGATGGGGGACGTGCGCCCCGACAGCACGTGGAAGGAAGACCGCGATGTCTTCATCAAGGCGTGGCAGGCGGCGGGCGGCAACGTGAGCCGTCTCGCCAACCTCCTCGGCGTCAGCCGCGTGACGCTCTACCGCTACCTAAAAAAATATCATTTGGAGAAGAAACCATGCGTTTGAGAAGGAAGCCGTGGATTGATGAAGCGATCCATGCGTACGATGCGTTCGTCGTCAGCAAGGACAGGACGATCGGCGAGGAGCGAAGGGGCAAGTGGGCAGAGGAATTTCACCGCGCTGCGCCGCTTCACGTCGAGCTCGGCACGGGCAAAGGCGACTTTATCAGCCAGCTTGCCGCACGCCACACGGCGATCAATTACATCGGCATCGAGATGCAGCAGGACGTCTTGTACGCGGCGGCGAAAAAGGTCGCGGCGGCGAATCTGCCGAACGTGCGCCTGCTCGTATTCGACGTCCATCACATCGAGGATATCTTTGCGCCCGGCGAAGTCGCACGCTTTTACCTCAATTTCTGTGATCCGTGGCCGAAGAAGCGCCACGCGAAGCGCCGCCTGACGTATCGGGACTTCCTCGAAACGTATCGGCGGCTGCTTGAAAAAGGCGGAACGCTCCATTTCAAGACCGACAACCGCCCGCTCTTCGATTTTTCCCTCGAAGAGTTCGAGGCGGCCGGGCTCGCCGTGCGCGATATCTCGTACGACCTTCATGCAGAGCATCGTGCGGACAACATCGAGACGGAGTACGAGCGGAAGTTCAGTGGGCTTGGGGAGAAGATCAACCGCTGCGAGGTCGTGTTCGCGTGAGGAGGCGCCGCAATGCGGATTCGTAAGACGATTTGGAGCAGCGATGCAGAGCCGATCGTCGTCATCATGGCCGTGCTGCTCATGATCGGAACGATCAACGTATTCAGTTCAAGCTTCGTGCTCGCGACGACGGATTTCAACAATCCCTACTATTTCTTGATCCGCCATGTGATTTGGCTCGTGCTTGGCATCCTCATCTGCTTTTTGATCAGCCGCACGAACTACCATCGATGGCAGAGCCCGATGGCGACGCTGGGGTTCTTCCTCATCGTCGCCGCGCTGCTCGTGCTCGTCCTCGTTGCCGGCGTGACGGTCAATGGCGCACGGCGCTGGATCTCGTTCGGCGGATTCAGCCTGCAGCCGGCGGAGTTCGCGAAGCTCGTCGGCATCGTCTTTGCGGCAAAGTATTTGACGATCCGCATGAAGCTCGAACAGAAGGCGACGATCCTGCGCGGGAGGGCATACTGGCTGCTCTTTGTGCTCTTTGCGCTCATCGAGCTCGAGCCGGACATGGGCACGGCGTGCATCGTCATCGGCATCCCGATTCTCATGGCGGTCATCGTCGGCATGAACGGGCTGGAGATCAAAGGGCTCGCAGTCCTCATGGCCGCAGGCGCGAGCTTCATGATCACCATGCAGCCGTACCGCCTGCAGCGCATAAAGACGATGCTCGATCCGTGGGCGGATGCGCAGGGGACCGGCTATCAGACGGTGCAGTCGCTCTCGACGATCGGATCGGGCGGGCTGTTCGGCATGGGGCTAGGCGATGGCGTCAGCAAGTACGAATACCTGCCGGAAGCGCATACGGACTTTGCGTTCGCGATCTTTTCGCAGGAACACGGCTACGTCGGCGCGCTCATGGTCTTTTTGCTCTTCATCCTGCTCGTGCTGTGCTGCGCGCGCGTGGCAGCGCGCGCGAAGGATGCCTACGGGCAGGTGCTCGCGATGGGCATCATGCTCCTCGTCGCAGGGCAGGCGGCCGCCAATCTCCTTATGGTTGCGGGCATCGGGCCCGTCGTCGGCGTGCCGCTTCCGTTTATCAGCTACGGCGGCTCGTCGCTCATCGTCACGATGATGGCGATGGGGATCCTCATCAACATCTGCAGGCAGGGAACGGAACATCAGAAGTTCCGCAGGATCGAGGAGGAGAAAGACCGCCTTGCACGCGAAAAAGCCGCGCAGGAAGAACCTGTACGGCTGTATCGTGTCAAATGATGCTTCGATGATGTCCCCTTGCGCGTGCTCGGCTGGCAGGGGATGTCATTTTTTCTTGCGCGCTTTCTTGCGCTCCTTGGAAGCCTTTTCTTTTGCCTTGATCTTGCCGTCGAGCTTTTTCTGCTGCTGGTACTTCGCATACTCGACGCCCATGCTCATGAGCTTGTGTTTGAATGCCATGACGGGGTGGCGCAGGAACATGCGCGTCGACATGCGGTTCATGATGGCGAGGAAATCCTTGGTCTGCTGCGGACCGAAGCATGGGCGGTCACAGCGGTCGCAGATAGGCTTCGTGATGCCGTAAGGACAGCGATTCATCTTCGTCATGACGGTTGCGAGGAGCGCCGTGCACTTCGGGCAGAGCTTGTCGCCGGACGTGCCGTGATGCTTGTGGCAGTACATGCCGAACGCTTTTCGGATGTACGCTTTTTCCTTCGGAATGTTGTTTTGGATCTCTACCGGCTTTCGTTTCGGCAGAAAACGCGAAAAAATACTCATGTTGCTCACCTTTCTTGGGGAAGTGTGCAAACTCCCCGAATATACCGTATCTATTGTAACGATATTTTCGCGGATTTGCAAGACGCGCTGCTTTTTAGTATGATGATGTGGATAGGACGTTGGGAGATCAAGAGGCATTTTGATAGGAGCTATTTGCGTGATTCGACTGGCAACTTGTTTTTCTGGGATCGGAGCGATTGAGCACGCCTTGAAGCGGATGGGGGTTTCTTATGAGATTGTATTCGCTTGCGACAATGGCGAAGTGGATGTGCTGACGAAACACATTCCTGTCGATGCGGAGGAAATTTCTTCCGAACTTCGTACGCTTAACAGGCTCATCGCTGAACTTCAGTTTGATGATGGTGTGGAAGACCTTTATAAGGAACAACTTGCCAATATGCTAAGGGAAGCGGATCGAGAGGCCAAAAATGTCATGCAGGCAATGAAAAGACTGCCGTCTTTGGATATGGATCGTGCGGTTCATTTCGTAGATATGGTGCTGCGCTGTACCATTTTGCCAAAGGCCAGGGAACGGGAGTACCGTGCTTTTCGTGCCAAAATGCAGGCAGGGAAAGGGATATCCTCGAAACTGGCGGTTCTTCAGTTGACCGAAAAGCTGCAGCATGACCGCAAAAAGATTTTTTCGGGTGTTGACGAAAAGGATGCTGCCTTTGTTCAGACCGCAATGAAGGAAATGGCAGCCTATGTTGAAGGCGTATGCGGCAAGAAGCTTCTTCGCATCATGCAAGACCTTGCCCAGCGGACAAGCCAACTGCATGAAAAAATAAACTATATGAAGGTGCAGCGTGAGCTCGATGCGATGGGGGAGGACTGGGCAAAGCGCAAAGCGTACGTGGATGCGCTTTATCAAGGGCTTGAATCGCGCAACCGAGTAAGGACGTCTTATTTTGCGAATTACGCCATTTCAGAAGCAGACTACCATTGGAATATAGCGTTTTTGGATGGAAGGCAGTATCGTGGCAAAGTAGATCTTTTCGTTGGAGGAAGCCCTTGCCAAAGTTTTAGCCTTGTTGGAAAGCAGCGCGGACTGGAGGATACGCGAGGCACGCTTTTTTATGAGTATGCCCGTTTGATTGAAGAGGTGCGCCCGAAAGCATTCCTCTATGAAAATGTCAAGGCCGTTCTTTCGCATGACAGAGGCAGGACGTGGGCGAAGATGCAGGAAGTGTTTGCCTCGCTTGGGTATCGTTATAGCTGGCGTGTACTGAATGCAAAGGATTATGGCATACCGCAGAATCGGGAACGGCTTTTCGTCGTAGGGTTTCGAAGCGATCTTCCAAAAGAGCGGGCGTTTTCTTTTCCTGCGTCTGTCCCCCTTGAACGGCACATGAAAGATTTTTTGCTCGATGCGGTGCCAGGCGGATATTTTCTGCCGCGAAAAGGCGTGGATTTTGTGACAGATGAAAAAAATTTAACAAAGAAATTTACGCAGATTGATGGGGAAATCCAGCTCTGCCAAAAGAAAAATCAAGAGTTTAACTGGCATGGGGATTTTGTCTTTCAGTCCGAGAAAGAGGCAGAAGAGAAGCAGATTCCTGACCTAGAAAAGTATTTTCTTTCCGAAAAGGTGAGAAAATATGTTCTTGCGCCTGGTACAAAAAATTTTTACAGCAGGCCGAAAACCGATTTGGATATTGCGCGCCCCCTGCTTACGACGATGCACAAAATGCACCGGGCGGGCGTGGACAATTACGTTACGACAGATGGCCGACTGCGCAAGCTCACGCCACGTGAATGTTTGCGGCTGATGGGATTTTCGGATTCGTTTCGGATTGTCGTATCGGATACCGCCATGTATCAACAGGCGGGAAACTCCATTGTGGTCGATGTCCTGATTCACATCGTGGAATGTATGCTTGGGGCTTGTCCCGCGATTGGGAGGGGGCTGGAGGATGCCGAAGATTTCCCTGGCAGGAAAATCGTATGAGGTTCTCGAAACACTGAACAACGTCACGCTTGCAGATAGCTTTGTAAAAAACAAGATCGGAAGCGGTCACGGTGAGGCGAAGCTATATGTTGGCAATGAAGGCGACCGTGTCAACACGTTTTTTGACGATTTGAGACGGACCTTCTTCTTCCTTTTGGACGATTTTAACAAATATATGGTGGACGCACGGGAGGAGTATTTGAATCCACAGCAGGAATATGTGAGAAAAGAAAGCATGCCGCAATTATTCGAGTCGCTTCAATCGCGCATTGGTGCGTGTGCGGGGAGGATTCTGCGCTTCTCGATGACGCGTGTTTCTGTGAATCCGCCGCGCGTGTATCTAAAATCGGATTCGCCATATTATGACCTTGTGCGGGCTGTAGGGCTGCCGAATATCAGCTATCTTTCTTTTATGAAAATAAAAGATGCGAAGAATAAAATTTTTTATTATTGCCGTATTTTTGTCGACTATAAGAGCGATATTCTGGCATACGATTCCCCTTTTGCACGGAAAGAAGAAGCGCGCATTCAGGCATCGGCACTTTCCGATAAGAAAAAAGCAGCACTTTCGGAAGCCCGTCAAGGACAGGGAGAATATCGAAGAAAGCTGCTGGACGATGTGGGCTGTTGTCCGTTTACATTGGTAAACGATGAACGCCTGCTCATTGCTTCGCATATCAAACCGTGGGCGAAGTCCACTGATTCGGAAAAAACGGATCACAAAAATGGATTCGCCCTGACGCCGACGTATGATCGCCTGTTTGATCAAGGCTACATTACGTTCCAGGCAGATGGAAAAGTAAAGGTGTCTCCATGGATTAGCCCCATGAACCAAAAGCGGCTTCATATCTATGACGGAATGGATCTGCCGAAGCTGCATTCACAGCTTGATGGGAAAAGGGAGCAATATTTGCAATATCATCGTACCTATGTTTATAAAGGCTGAACGATATCGATTGGTATGAAATCGAAAGAGTGGAGGGGATTCCCATCGGATTCATCAAAGCGCATGCGCGCGGCCTATCGAATCGGCTCCTCGCCCTCCTCGTCGTTGCGGCGATTGCCGCAACGGTGCAGGGAGAGGAACTGGAGCATTTGGTTAAGATCGAGGATCCCTGCCTCTTGGGTGGTGCGTTTCTCGCCCTCTTGCTGCTGCGGATGGTTGGCAGGGGACGCAGGAAATGAGAAAGAAGGCGGTTCGATGAACAAGAAAAAGGATAAGGGAAGCGGACAGCAAGCCGATGTGGGCGGAATGCGCCAAGGGTCTCTTCGCCATATCCTCAACAACACCATCGAGGGAATTGAGACGAGCAAAGCGCAGATCTTTGAGATCTACGAGGCAGTGAACAGCGAGCTGGACGAGGCACGGAAGCGCCTATCGGAAGTGCGCGCCGAAATCCAGATCACGATCGCCGACGTTGACCGTCTCTCTGGCGAGGAGCAGAAGGAAAAGCAGAACCTTGTCAAGGTCAGCGGCAACTTCACCACCTACTCCGAAGCGGAGATTCGCGCGTGCTACGAGCAGGTCACGAACGTGCAGATTGCGCTCGGCTATGCGCGCGAGCACGAGAACAAGCTGCGCGAGGAACGCGATAAGCTCGAGCGCCGCCTGCGGGGGCTCAATCGGATGCTTCAGCAGGCGGAGCATCTCGCACTCGCTGTCGGCTCGGTGCTGTCCTACCTTTCGACACAGCTTACGGGCGTCGTTTGGAAGATCGAGACGGTGCAGCAGAAGCAATTCGTCGGCGCACGCATCATCAAGGCGCAGGAGGACGAGCGCTATCGGATCTCGCGCGACCTCCACGACGGACCGGCACAGGACATGGCACACCTCATGCTGCAGACGTCCGTCATCGAAAAGCTCATCGATCTCGACCCCGCAGAGGCGAAGAAGACGGCGGTGGAACTCCGCCATGGCATCGGGGATTGCCTGCGCGACGTGCGGCAAGTCATTTTCGACATGCGCCCCATGGCACTCGATGATCTCGGACTCACGGCGGCGATCCAGCAGCTCATCAGCAAGATGGCGGCACGCGAGATCGTCTATGCGACGTTCGGCGTCGACGGCAGGGAGTACGATGTTCCGAAGCACGTCGGCATCGCGATTTTCCGCATCGTGCAGGAAGCGCTCAACAACATCGCTGCCCATTCGGGAACCGATCAGGCGAGCGTGCGCATGCTCTACGCGGAGCAGGCGCTTTCCGTGCTCATCGAGGACTTTGGCAATGGATTTGATCCCGATGCGCAGGAAGAAAAGGCCAAGGCGGAAATCGAGGCAGAGGAGCGGGATCCGCTTGAGGAGCCGCGCGGTCATTTCGGCATGCTCGGCATGAAGGAGCGCGCGCGCATCATCGGGGCAGAGATTCTCATCAAGAGCGTGCCGGGCAAGGGAACGCGCGTCCATCTGCGCGTCCCGAACCGCACGCCGCGCGATGAAGGATCGGGACGCGCAGCGGGCAGGAAAAAGGGCGCGAAGACAGCACCGCGCAAAGGGCGACGATGAACAAGGCGAGGGGAAAGACGAATCCATCGTGCGGCCAGCGCCGCGCGCCGATCGCCGAAGCCATGCGCCGCTATGCGGCAGACGGCGCAGCCCCGTACCATACGCCGGGGCATAAGCAGGGGCTTGGCGCACATCCGCTCCTTTCTGCGCTCATCACGGAGGAGGGGCTTCGTGAAGACGTCTCGCTCATGGAGGAACTCGACGACCTGCATGCACCGCACGCTTCGATTGCCGAGGCGGAGCATCTCGCCGCAGAACTATACGGCGCCGATGCGGCATACTTCATGATCAACGGTACGACGGGCGCGATTCACGCGATGCTCATGGCCGCGCTGGTCCCTGGCGATACGGTGCTCGTGCCGCGCAATGCGCATCGCTCGGTGACGGGTGCCCTCGTGCTCGCGGGCGCCCGTCCCATCTATCTCGCGCCGGAGGTCGACGCGAGGCTCGGCATTGCGATGGGGGTCGCGCCTGAGACCGTGCGGCATGCCATCGAGCGGCATCCGAAGGCGCGCGCCGTGCTGCTCGTCAACCCGACGTACTACGGCGTGACGACCGATCTCGCCGCGATTGCGGATATCGCCCATGCGCACGATATGGCGCTGCTCGTCGATGAGGCGCACGGCCCGCACCTCCGCTTTTCCGAGGCGCTTCCCGCGCAGGCAATCGAGGCGGGCGCCGACATGGCGGCACAGAGCACGCACAAGATCCTCGGCGCGATGACGCAGGGCTCCCTGCTTTTGGCGCGCGGCTCGCGCGTCGCGCCGGAACGCGTGCGGCAGGCGTCCAGCCTCCTGCAGTCGACGAGCCCAAATCAGCTCCTGCTCGCCTCCATTGACATCGCGCGGCTTCAAATGGCGGAGTGCGGAAAGGCGCGCGTCGGCGCGGCAGTCCGCCTCGCGGAGCATCTGCGCAGCGCGATCAACGAAATCGACGGGCTTTGGTGCTTCGGACGTGCGTACTTGGAGGCGAAAGGCCAGTACGATCTCGATGTCACGAAGCTCACCGTGAACGTCGCGGGGCTCGGGCTGACGGGAGTCGAAGCGGGATCCATCCTGCGCCACCAGTACAAGATCGAATGCGAATTGTCCGATGCGCGCAACGTGCTCTTTATCCTCTCCTATGCCGACGGCGAGCGCGAGGCGAAGAAGCTCCTTCGTGCGCTTTGCGCCCTTGCGACGCATCGAAGGGAGACCCATGCGATTCCTGCACCGCCGCCGCTTCCTCCCATCCCCGCGCAGGCCATGGCGCCGCGCACGGCGTTTTTTGCCCAAAAGGAAGCCGTCCCGTTTTGGGCGGCAAAAGGGCGCACGGCAGCAGAGCAGGTCATGTTCTACCCGCCGGGCATTCCCGTACTCGTGCCCGGCGATGTCGTGGACGAGGCGAGCCTTTGCTATATCGCGGCGGGCAAGCAGCTCGGACTGAACGTCAGCGGCGCGGAAGATGCGGCACTGGAGCGCTTGCTCGTCGTGCAGGAATAAAGGAAAGAGGAAATGAAACAAGGAAAACTCATTACGATCGAGGCGGGGGACGGCTCCGGAAAGGCGACGCAGACGAAACTGCTCTGCGACCGGCTGCAGGCAGAGGGGCACCGCGTGCGCCGCATCGCATTCCCCGTCTACGAGTCGGATTCTTCGGCGCTCGTCAGGATGTACCTCGCGGGCGATTTCGGTGCGCATGCGGACGATGTCAGCGCCTATGCGGCATCGACGTTCTTTGCCGTCGATCGCTACGCCTCGTACCGCACGGTGTGGAAGGCGGACTACGAGGCTGGTGCGGTCATTCTTGCCGACCGCTATACGACGTCGAACATGGTACATCAGGCGGTCAAAATCGAGGATGCCAAAGAACGCGATTCGTTCCTCGACTGGCTTTGGGATTTTGAGTTCGCAAAGCTCGGCCTCCCCGTGCCCGACAGGGTTATTTTCCTCGATATGGCGCCCGATGTCGCCGACCGCCTCATCGAGGCGCGCGCAAAGAAGGAACACATGGCAAAAGACATCCACGAAAAAGATCGGGATTATCTGCGTCGCTGCCATGCGGCGTACTGCATGCTCGCTGAAAAGTACGGCTGGCAGCGCATCGCCTGCAGCGAAGGCGGCGCGCCGCGCGCCCGCGCGGCGATCCATGCAGACGTCTACGCGGCCGTGCAGGCCGTACTGGATTCCCATGCGGCAGGCGGACGTGTGCATCAGCAGAAGAGAACGAAGGAAGGAACGCTATGATCAAGGAAGTGCTCATCGTCGAAGGCAAGATGGACGTCGTTGCCATTGGCAAAGCCGTCGAAGCGGACTGCATCATCACGGAGGGATTCAACCTGAAGCCCCGCACGCTCAAGAATATCGAAGAGGCGGCCAAACGGCGCGGCATCATCATCCTGACCGACCCAGACTCAGCGGGCGAGCGCATCCGGAAATTCCTCGCGAAGCGATTCCCCACCGCAAAGCACGCATTCGTACCGCGCGAGGAAGCGACGGCTGCGGGCGACATCGGCATCGAGCAGGCGAGCCCCGAATCGATTCGCCGCGCACTCGAAACGGTGCGCACGCTCGGATGGGCATCGTCCGAGCGGTTCACGAGCAAGGATCTCATACGAAACGGGCTCTCGGGCAGAGCGAATGCATCGGCACGGCGCGCGCGTCTCGGCGCACGGCTTGGGCTCGGCTTTGCGAACGCGAAGACGTTCCTCCTGCGCCTCAACCACTACGGCGTGACGCGCGAGGAGTTCGAGCAGGCACTTACAGAAATGGAAATGGAGGAAGAGGATGGACGCTGAAGCGAAGGGAATCCGTCCGAAAATCGCGAGCCGTGAGGTCACGCAGCATATCCTGAAGGCATTCGGCCTTCGCACGGTCCGGAGTTTTGGACAGAATTTCCTCATCGATGCGGGCGTCGTGCGCGGCATCGTCGAAGCGGCAGACCTCCGTGAAGGCGACCATGTGCTTGAGGTAGGCCCCGGCATCGGCACGCTGACGCAGGCGCTCGCCGAGACGGGGGCGCAGGTAACGGCGGTCGAGATCGATAAAAAACTGCCTGCCGTGCTCGCCGAGACGCTCGCGGGATACGACAACGTCACCATCGTGCCGGGCGATATCCTAAAGGCCGACATCCCTGCCATCATGGGAGAGGGCGCATTCAAGGTCGTCGCGAACCTCCCGTACTACATCACGACGCCGACCCTCATGACGCTCCTCGAACGCCGCCTGCCGATTACGGATATCGTCACGATGGTGCAGAAGGAAGTCGCTGCGCGCATGGTCGCGCGGCCGGGCGGCAAGGACTACGGCGCGCTTTCCATCGCCGTCCAGTACTACACCGAACCGCGCGTCGTCATGGACGTGCCGCCGCGCTCCTTTCTGCCCGCGCCTGAGGTCACGAGCTGCGTCACGCACTGCCGTGTGCGCATGGCGCCCGCTGTCCCCGTGCAGGACGAACCATGCTTCTTCCGCGTCGTCCGCGCCGCATTCGGCCAGCGACGCAAGACACTCGCCAATGCCCTGAGGGGCGGCGGCTTTCCGAAAGAAGCGATCCGCGATGCCTTGGAGCGCGCAGGGATCGATCCGACGCGGCGCGGCGAGACGCTCTCTCTTGCGGAGTTCGCACGCCTCGCAGATGCGTTCTGAGGGCATTTGCGAGGCGTACTTCATGTGCATTTCTTTTATGATTCTAGGAAAGTTGGTATAGTATGGCAGAAACCGCATGGTCCATCCTGCCGCCGATCATCACGATCGTTTTGGCGCTATGGACGAAGGAAGTCTACATGTCGCTCATCATCGGCATATTCTCCGGCGCAATGCTCTTCACGGGCGGCAGCGTCCTGGAGTCGATCCTCACGATGTTTGCCGTCATGGCGGACAAGGTCGGGAGCAACGTCAACATCCTCGTGTTCCTCGTCATTCTCGGCATCCTGGTCGCAGCGATTTCGCGCTCGGGCGCGACACGCGCCTATGGCGAGTGGGCGGTACGCACGATAAAAGGGCGCCGCAGCGCTTCGCTCGTCACGGCGCTTCTTGGCATCGTCATATTCATCGATGATTACTTCAACTGCCTTACGGTCGGCACGGTCATGCGCCCCGTGACGGACCGGTTCCAGATCGCGCGCACGAAGCTTGCCTACATCATCGACGCGACGGCAGCGCCGATCTGCATCATTGCGCCCATTTCGAGCTGGGCGGCGGCTGTCGGCTCATCGCTGCCAAAGGATTCCGCGATTGACGGGTTCTCGCTCTTTTTGCAGACGATACCGTTCAACCTCTACGCATGGCTTACGATTCTCTTCATGCTCTTCATGATATGGACGGGACGGGACTTCTCCGCCATGGGGCGCAGCATCGCGGCGAACAATGAAAAATTTGAGATCCCGAAAGAGTATCAGGACACCGCGGAGGCATCCGTGAGCCACGGCGAGGGACACGGCACGATGATCGACCTCATCCTGCCGCTCATCGTGCTCATCGCCGCCTGCGTCTACGGCATGCTCTATACGGGTGGCATCCACGAGGGCAAGAGCATCGCAGACGCATTCGCGAACTGCGATTCATCGAAGTCGCTCGTGCTCGGCTCGTTCATCGCTTTCGTGTTTACGGGGTTTTTATACTTGCTGCGCCGCATCGTCACGTTCAACTCGTTCTGCGACAGCTTCGGCTGGGGCTTTAAGGCGATGACGCCCGCCATCTTCATCCTGTGCCTCGCTTGGACGCTCTCGGGGATCTGCAGCAAGGAGTACCTCAATCTCGGCGGCTATGTTGGCACCGTCGTTGCGGCGAATGCGTCCATCATGACCTTCCTGCCGCCGATCTTCTTCCTCGTCGCCGCATGTCTTGCCTTCGCGACGGGCACATCGTGGGGCACGTTCGGCATCCTGATCCCGATCGCGATCGCCGTGCTCGGCGTGGAGACGCCGGCGCTCCTCACGATCTGCGTCGCTGCGATCCTGTCGGGGGCCGTCTGCGGAGACCACGCCTCGCCGATTTCGGATACGACGATCCTCGCTTCGGCAGGCGCGCAGTGCCATCACCTCGACCACGTCCGCACGCAGATTCCCTACGTCGTCGTCGTGGCGTCCTGCAGCCTTGTCGGCTATATCGTTGACGGCATCGTGACGAACGGCTGGGTCGGTCTTATCGTGGGCATCATCTGCCTCGTCATCGTGATGATCGGCATCACGATGCGTGTTCCATCGCTCGACTGTGAAAAGGGAGGCGATTCGCATGCTGTTTGACAGCCATATGCACACGCGGTTCTCGGCGGACTCGGAAATGAAGGCGAAAGACGCCGTCGAGAAAGCGGCTTCGGAGGGAATCGGGATCGTCTTTACCGAGCATCTCGACTACGACTTTCCGAGCGAAGCGGACTTTACGTTCGACCCTGAAGCGTATTGGAAGGAATACGAACCGATTCGGAGCCACACGCTGCGGCTTGGCATCGAAGTCGGCATGCGCGCATCCACGGAAAGGCGCAGCCGTGCCTTCATCGCGCGCGTGCCGTTCGACCTCATCATCGGCTCGCTCCATATCCTGGGGGTCAGGGATCTCTACGATGCGGAGGCGTACGAAGGAAAGGAACGCGCGGATGTTTATCGTCAGTACCTTGCCAAAATGGAGGCGGGCATCCGTTCCCATGATTTCATCAACGTGCTCGGGCATATCGACTATATTGCGCGCTATGCGCCGTATGAAAACCCCGATCTCACGTATGGTGAGTTCCGTCCCGAAATCGATCGGGTCCTTCGCGCCGTCATCCAGACGGGAATCGTCCTCGAACTCAATACACGGCGTCTCGGCGACCGCCATGCGATCAAAGAACTCGTGCCCATCTATCAGCGCTACTACGACCTCGGCGGACGCTACGTGACGATCGGCGCAGATGCGCATCGTGCCATGGATGTCGGCAAATACTTCCGCGAGGCGGAGGAGATCGCCGATCAGACCAATCTTCAGATCGTGACCTACGTCGAACGTCGCATGGAACGCTGCTGGCGTCCATAAGCGAGGAGGAGAGCACATTGAGTTTTGCCTATATCACCGAGGAAGGAGCATGCATTCAAAAGCGTGGCGGCGTCTTTGTCGTAGGGCGCAATAGGGAGACCATCATGGAAATCCCGGAAGAAGTATTGGAGGGGCTTGTGCTCGTGGGAAATGTGCAGGTCTCCTCGCGGGCGATGACCGAACTTCTGCGTCTCGGCATACCCGTCACATGGCTATCGCATACGGGACGATTCTTTGGACGGCTTGAATCGACGCAGCATGTCCAAGTCTTTCGGCAGGAAAAGCAGGTCTTGCAGCGAGGATCGGCATTTGCCCTTTCGCTCGCGAAGAAATGCATTGCGGGCAAAGTGCACAATCAGTTGACGATCTTGCGGCGCTACATTCGTTACAATGAATCGCCGGAAATTCAAAAAGCGGTACGCCAGATTTTGGCGCTCCGCAAGCACATCTTTCAGTCGGAAACGAGCGAGCAGCTCATGGGATATGAAGGAATCATGGCACGCGAGTACTTTCAGGCACTTGGGCGTATGGTGCCGCCCGCGTTCGCCTTTTCGGTGCGAAGCAAGCAGCCGCCGCTCGATGCATTCAATGCGATGCTCAGCCTAGGCTATACGCTTCTTCTATACGAAATCTACACTGCGCTTGGCAATGAAGGCCTTCATCCATACTTCGGCTTTTTCCATGCGCTCAAAAATCGCCATCCTGCGCTCGCGTCAGACCTCCTGGAAGAATGGCGCGCCGTTATCGTGGATTCCATGGTGCTGAGTCTCGTCCATCGTCATGAAATCAAGCCGGAGCACTTCGAAAAGAACGAAGATGGAACGCCTGGCGTATTCCTTACGCGTGAAGGGCGTGCGATATTCTTCCGCGCCTACGAAAAGAAAATGCGGACAAAGAACAAGTATATGGAAGGCAGTCACTCCTACCGTCATACGATTGGCCGCCAAGTCGCACAGTACGCACAGGCGATGATGGCGCAGAACCTTGAGATGTATGAACCGATTTTTCTAAGGTGAGCACGATGATGGATTATGAAGAAAATGAATTTATTGCAGAAGATACGCGTCGTTACATCATCCTCGTCATCTATGACATTGTAGAAAACAAACGGCGCAACAAAATGGTCAAGTGTCTTGAAAAATATGCCGTGCGCGTCCAAAAATCTGCATTTGAAGCATTTCTTACAAAAAAGAAATATGATAAAATGGTAGAAGAAACGTGTGGGCTTATCGATGCGGATACGG
>ERZ772945.1264-NODE-1264-length-18157-cov-4.651033_pt1 | contig 18157 bp, 13 predicted proteins | sample MGYA00511681_ERZ772945 | MGnify/ENA primary metagenome ERZ772945 (study PRJEB29015, sample SAMEA2737943) | human oral metagenome | biome: human oral; feature: human-associated habitat; material: dental | place: China | collected 2143 ...
ATTCAAAGATAGCAGCCGACAGAGCCGGAGACAGAAACAGAAGAACCGGCGGTGCAAGCGGCGGTGGTAACTCATCAAGCGGTAGAGGAAGTAAGCTTCTGACTCCGGGAGAGAAGTCACAGCAGAATACAGCTATCAATGAGAACAGTAATACAAGAGCTTTCGTACTTGGAGTAGACGGTAATTGGGAAACAAACCCTGTAACAGGCGGGTGGTCATTCGTACTTAACGGAGGAACACCTATCAATGATATGTGGGGTATGATTACTTTCAATGACAGCACAGGAAAGAAAGTATCTCGCTGGTATTACTTTGACGGTCGCTCAACAATGGCAACAGGTTGGGTATATGACTCAAAGAACGGTAACTGGTATTATATGAATACTAACGAAGGTCCTGATCACGGTCAGATGGTAACAGGCTGGGTAAAGGATTCTAAGACAAACAAGTGGTATTACATGAATGAAAACACAGGTATCCTAAAGACAGGATGGCATAAAGATCCGCAGGACGGTAGATGGTATTACCTGAATTCAAACGGTGAGATGCTTACAGGATGGCAAAATATCGGTGGTAAGTGGTATTATTTCAACACCAATACTCCACAGAATACCTATGCATGGGATGCCGCCGCATTCAAGTGGAACTACTTGAACAATAGTGTAAGACCATATGGTTCTATGTATGCCGGTGAGAAGACTCCTGACGGCTACACGGTAGATGCCAATGGTGCTTGGAACTAAGTGACATAGGAGAAAAAATGAGAAGAAAGACAATAAAAGCAAAGATTTCTGCTGCATTGTCTGCGAGTATGGCTATTGCCATGCTCGCACCGGCAATGCCGGTATATGCGGCGAATTCAAAAATTATCTTTAACTTTAAAGATAATAATGATGCAGTCAAGAACATAACCCAAAATATAGAACTTGACGGTGGTGCCAATACAGATACTATCAGTAGTAAAGCGCGAGCATTGTTTAATAATTGGGTAGTAAATAGTGACGGTACTATTGGCTTGCCATATTGGAGCGGTGGTTTTAACAAGAATGTAAATAATCCTATAAATTGGGATAGTGCTATGGATCTTGACGGCTATGTTATAAAAAGCTGGAAAGATGAATCATCAAATGGACGTGGAAACAAGGAAAAAGTTGACTTGTTGTATTTTCAACCTAAAGACATATCTTATTATGCAACTTTGGGACAAGGAGTTAGCAATATAGCCAGTTATTGGGTTACACGTACTGGTAAGAACGGAGTATATGTACCGGGGGCCAAGAATGATGATGCAGTTAATTTTAAAGCGGGACAGGCTATAACAGTAAAATCAGATTTGCCGGGAGGATATAAGCTTTTAAATGTTGATAATTCCAATGACGGCAATGGAAAACGTACTTTAGATGTATTTGAAAGTAAAAGCCCAAATGCAACCGGTGCGTTGAGCAATACAATATCAACAGGGCCGCATTATGCTAAAGAAAATGCTGTTGATATGAACTTTGATGCTGATAGAAGAGTTATTAGCGGTAATGCTCATAATAGGGATATGGTAATCAACTTCACATATGATGTGGATGAAGATCAGAAGTTCAATCTAGATGTTTGGGATGTCTTTTTGGATAAAGACGGTAAACTGGTATCAAGGAAAAAACGACCACAGATAAAGAAAAATGTTTTAGAAGGTTTACCAACCGGAAATGACACTATAGATTTTGACAGCACAAAGATTAAGCCAAGTTCAACTACACCACCTAAGTATATTATTGCAACTACAGTATCACCGTATGGAACTACTCCTACTGCGGCAAATACAAAGATTAAATATAAGTATGATCGTAAAGATCCGACTTATACAAGTTTGGCTGATGCGCATCCTGTAACGGTTGTTTTTTCAAAGGATGAAGCGACTACACCTGCTGCCGACTATGGTGATTTTAAAGATAAAGGTTTGGTTGATGCCAATATTAATCCAATAACATCTTTAGCAACACCTACAGAAGATGATAAAACATTTAATATTAAGTCGGACTTTAAATTTACAGACTATAACGGAGCGACTAATAAACTGAGAGGAAGAAATTCCGATTATAGTATACATGGTAAGATGTTAAATCAGAATGTATCTGTGTTCTATGCATATATGCCAAATCCGGATTATTACACTAATGTGACGGTAGAGTATATAGATGAGATGGGTAATAATATAACTGATAAGGTTGTAAATGCGATCGGTGCAACCGGATATTCAGGTGATGCGATAGAGGATAGTTATATCGCAGCAAGCCATGTTCCTACAAAGCTGTATAAAGACGGTAACAGCCTTGTACTTAAAGTTGATGCCGCTTTGGCTTCTACACATGTAAATATACCTATACCGAAGTTGGCAGGATATAAATTCGGTACTGCAGATGATGTCACAATAGCTCCTACTAATCCACAAGACTGGAAGGATAATTATTCGTCAGGTGCTGATCCTAGTGTAACAAATGTGAACGCCAACTATGCAAAATCTGAAATATATCAAACAAGTACTGCAAATACATCTGTAACTCTTAAGGTTATGTATCAAAGAGATTTAGGTCAACTTGTAGCAATCAGCCCAACAGTGGCTAGTGACGGTGGAACACTAAAGGTAAATGATACAACCGGTGGTGCGTTACGTGATTATGATACAGCAAGTTATCCGGCAGACAAGAAGTATGTTGAGAGAAAATCAAGTACTACAGCAGGAGCTGCTGATGTTGAATTAACAAGTGACAGCCTGCCGACACCTGTTGCCGATGTGGGCTACGAGTTTGAACATTGGACATATAACGGACAAGATTTCACATCGTCAGATCTTCCTAAGACATTTACTATAGCCGGAGCAAGCAGTGCATCAAATGTGAGTATGGATATTGTAGCTCATTTTAAGAAAGACGCTTCAAAGTATAATATATATAATCTTGAGGCAGGCGACAACTACACCGGTTTTATGCAGGGACAGCATCCGGAAATTTTGAATGTTGACAGCTCAAATAATCCTAGAGATATACATTTTAGTGATTTATCTGCGAACACAGGCATTAATACAGGTATCGTGATAAATCCTACTCCATTTGGAACTAACTATAATGTTGTATGGTACGACAGCTCAAATAATGTAATGTTGAAGTTGGACAGTTCGGGTTCCGTACTTGAGCAGGATAACAGACCGATAATAAATGGTGAAACATTCAAGGTATATATTGAGTCTAATGTAACACCTACAGCATATGATCCGATAGCTGTAAATAATGCAAGCGGACAGCCTGAATATTTGAATAACCTTACAGGAGAACCTCAAATAGCAATTGATCAAGTTAATCCGTCAGCAATGAGCGGTATGATAGATTATGTTGTTACAGATAATGCAGGTAATATTGTTCAGATTATACCGGGAACTACTTTGATTAGTCAGGGTGGTATTATATCAAATACCGCTACAAGCAATTTCTTAACACCGGGTAACAGTTACAGAGTTTATACAGCACTTAGAAATTCAGGAGCAACAGTAGGCTCACATATACCTGCAACTAATGTATCTGCAAATCCTCTGAATGTAACTATTCCGGTTGCACCGACACCGCTTGTTACTGCAGATCCTGCACATGCAGGAATGGCCAGCATCAGGATAAATCCTACAGCAGATAATACAGAGTACGCTCTTGTAGATGATGCGGGAAATATAGTTTATCCGTTTACTACACCGACTACAGCCGATAACGGAACTATTACATTCGGCAATCTTGATCCTGATACTGTGTATCATGTAGTACCTAGGGCGGCAGGCTCAAATGCAACCGTACCTGACAGAATGGCAGCAAGGGCACAGCTACAGGTTAATACTTCAAATTTGGGATTAAGTACAGATGAGTTTAAGGTGGAAGTAGTAACAGATCATCCGTTAACTCCTATTGTTCAGCAAGTAAAGATAGACGCACAGAGTGCTACAGAAGCAGATCTTAACAGTGTTAGAAAAGGTAAATCTGTAGAGATATTGGCACCGCTGATTGATGCTGCAGGTAATAACTTCTATACTTGGAAAGTTGTTTCTCCTGCAACAGGCGTTACAGTAACACAGGGAACAAACGGTACTCCGACATCTCAGGCAAATATAAGAATTGTTTTCACAATGCCGACAGGTCCTGTGAAATTACAGATTATGTATGATGACGGAACCACATGGGATCCGGATAATTGGACAGGAAACAATACATCCAACCACAATATCGGTGTAGCTGTTCCTAGTATCAATGCACCTGCAGGAAGTAAGATGAGAATCTCTATAAAGAAAGATCAGGTGCCTGCAAATATTAAGCAACTTGTTGCCGATACAGTATTGGATGAATATAAGCCTGAGTATATGTTCAGAATAGTTGTAGAGAAGCAGGATGCTTCAGGCAACTGGGTAGAGTACACAGACCCTTCAGGTGATATTCATCTTGATGATGTAAGAGTCAATACAGGTGTACTTGACTTCTCTAAGAACTATATGTTACATGAGTTGGCAACATCTTCTAATGCGGTCAGTCTTGTAAGAGATAACATAGGTAGAATAAACAGTACATCTTCGGATCCTTCATATGTTGGAGAGTTTGGACAAAATATGTATGCCGGAATTACATATGTATTTGGATATTCAAAACCTATTTATCACAAAGTAAAGGTTGTCGATAATAGAGATAATTCTCTTGCAGCAAACCTTAGAATACCTGAGACAAATGTTGTAAATGATTATGCAACATCTTACAGTTCTCATATACAGGCAGATACTGTAGATAATAACGGTATTACATGGCATTATGAAGGATTAAGTACAGATAAGAATAATTATACTGCATATGATCCTACTACAAGAGTTACTGATGACATGACAGTTTATATATTCTACTCTAATGATAAGGATGCAAGAAGGAGAGCGGTGAATGATTTGAGTTCAGCTATCCAAAATGCAAATAATCAGCTTAACAGAATCAATAACCCTGCAAAGAAAGCGGCCCTACAGGCGGCAATCAATGCGGCACAGGCAGTCATTGACAGAATAAACAGAAAGTCTTCAACACCTGAGCTTATAGCAGCACTTAAGGCACTTAATGATGCTGTTGTAGATGCAGGCGGAAGATTACCGAACGGCGGTGGCGGCGGCCGTGGCGGTTCAGGCGGCGGCTCAGGAAGCTCAGGCAGAAAAGCGGCAGCCGGACTTAGAGTAGGTCAGGACGGTAACTGGGAGTTATTAAATCCTGCAGAAGCTACAGCAAACCCTGACAGCAGCAAGTGGGTATTCAACCTTACAGCCGGTGGAAGAGTAAAGGGCTGGGCTTATCTAAGCTATACATACGAAGGTCAGACAAAGTCTGAGTGGTATCACTTCGGTGATGACAATATCATGGACTCAGGCTGGTTCTTAGACGGAAATACATGGTATTATCTGTCAATGAATCATAACGGATTCTTCGGAGAGATGGTAAAGGGATGGCATCATGACGGCCAGGACGGCAGATGGTACTATCTTGATGCAAACAACGGAGCTATGCATACAAACTGGAGCAAGATAGGAGGAGAGTATTACTTCTTAAATCCTACAGCACCGGCACAGACATGGTTCTATGATAACGCTACAGGCAGATGGAATTTCGGAGACGTGAACTCAAGACCTCTTGGTTCAATGTATCAGAATGAAAATACACCTGACGGATATCATGTAAATGAAAGCGGAGCTTGGAGATAATCTAAGTAAAGCATAATGTGGGGCTCCCGCACTTAGGTGCGGGGGCCTTTTTGTATACATCTTGAAAATATTATTAAAAATATCTATAATATGTATAAGTATTTTTGACACGTAGGAAGGTTTTTTGTACTATAACCAAATTGAAGGAGATTTCATCATGGGTAAGATTGAGGTTGAAAAAACAGTAAGAGAGTTGGAAGCATTGGACGGTATCACTCTTGCTATATGGGGGATGAAACCCGGTGACGAGAATGAAAGATATGTTGTAAGCTTTGATATAAGCATAAATACAATTTTTAATTTGATATCGTTTACAGAGTATGATATGGAAAGCGGTGACTTTGAACCGAATCTGAATGATATATTTATTTTAGATACGTTCTATGACTGCTTAATGAACTTCTCGAATATTACAGTGGAATATCTTGCAGAGAATGAGATAAACATATATGTACCTGTAGATAACAGCTTTGCAAAGCTGGAAATTCGATATATTGAGTATGAGGAGGTGGCTTTGACAGGTTATGAAAGGGTGGCAAAGTGCCATGGCGAGAAGCCTTTTAAGGTGGGGATTTTCAACTATGATACTATGGGATATGATAACTTTCCACAGGATTTTGTAGTAGATGATTCAAAGTTTTATTGTTACGGATAATAAAAGAAAAAAGGCCCTCAAGCCTTTTTTGCTACACTGTCTCTGATTATAAGATTGCCGGTAATAAGCGTTTTTACCGGCTTATTTTTCTTGTCTTTTTTTATTTTCAAGAGCTGTTCTACTGCAAGCTTTCCAATCTGCTTCCTCTGCACATGAATTGTAGTAAGAGCAGGTGAAGAAACTGCCGAGTAAGGTATATCGTCAAAACCTATTATGGAGATGTCTCTTGGTATTTTAAAGCCTTTTTCTTTTAAGGCTTTGATGGCTCCAAGAGCAAGAGTATCATTGTCCGCAAAGAAGCAGTCCGGAAGCTCGCTTATATCTTGAAGTTGCTCCATCATATCATTGTAGGCTCCAATCATAGTGGGAGAAATCATATATGTGTGTTCTTTTATATAGTCCATTTCGAGTCTTTCAACGCTCTCTATAAATCCCTTTTTTCTAAGCTGAAAATTTTCGGAATATATATTTCCGCCGATATATCCGATACTTTTGTGTCCACATTTTTTCAGGTAATCAATGGCGATATAAACATTCTCCTCATTGTTCATACAGATGCTGTTACAAGTGGTATACGGGCAGACATTGTCTACTACAACATATGGAATATATATACTGTCAAACAGCGGGTATAGTTCGGGAGTAAATTCCGTGCCTATTAAAATGATACCTTCATAAAGGCTTAAATCGGTTTCGGATAAGAATTTTTCAAAGCTCTCCTTATATACTCTTAGAACCATATTTAAATTTTCTTTTTGTAGTCTGTTCTCTATTGCGTCAAGTATTCCGGCTATAAATCCTTGATTTTCTTCAACAAAAACGCCGCTTCTGTAATATTTTAAAACCAGTACATTTTTGCTTTCTACAGATCTTTTTCTTTGCTTAGGGTAATAGTTGTACTCCTGCATTGCCGAGAGTACTTTTTCTCTTGTTTCATCGCTGACGCCTTTTTTTTCATTTATGACTATTGAAATAGCAGCAGGAGAAACATTTATCAACTTGGATAATTCTCTAATGGTCATAATATTCTCCACATATGTTGTTCACTAAACAATAAGTACTTTCAGTAATCATAATACTATTTCAAAAAGATATTGTCAAATGAGAATAAATATAAAATTTTACTTAACTAAAGTGCGATATTGAGTGTATAAAATTTATTTGGTAAGTATGTACAGTAAAAAACAATATTTTTAGATATAAAAAAATATGTAATGTCTTGAATTTGAATATATTAAACAATAAAAAGTTACAAAAAAATATAATTATAAACTATGCATAAAAATTATTAAGTAAAATTGTTCAATAGGTAGAAGATAATATATTGTATTGACTTTTATACATAAACATATTATTGTTTATATAAACGATAGTTCTTGATTTGTTAAACATTTAGTAAACGAGGAGGGTATATGAGAAATATCAAGAAATTTGTGAGTGCTTTATTGATTGGAGCTATGGTGAGCGGTTCACTTATGGCATGTGGCGGTTCTAAGAGTGCGGAGTCTACTACTGCAAGTGTGGCTGAATCAAAGGCCGAGGATACTAAGGCAGCTGATGCAAGCAATCCTGTAGCAGGTAAGAAGGTTGCATATATTATGATAATGCCTTCAGCTACTATCTTCCAGATGTGGAAGGATTCGTGTAAGAAGCTTTGTGATAAGCTTGGAGTACAGTTTGATTTCTTCTTCTGCGACGGTGATTTTAATAAGTGGCAGGACACTATAAGAACATGTGCATCTGCAGGTTATGACGGACTTATTGTCAGCCATGGAAACCAGGACGGTTCATATGTATTCTTAAAGGGTATCTTGGATGAGTACAAGAATCTTAAGATAGTTACATTCGATACACAGTTCTATGCGGACGGTGAGTACAAGAAGCTTGACGGTGTTACTCAGATGTTCCAACAGGATAAATCTTTGGTGACTGTTCTTCTGGATGAGATGATAGCAAAGTACGGTGAGGGTGTAAGACTTGTAAAGGTATGGAGAGGTCCTAACTACAACAGTCCGTTTGACAGAAGAGAAGAAGGCTGGAAGGAATATGAGAAGGCGGGAAAGATCGTAACTGTAGGTGAGGTACAGCCTTTACAGGATTCTGTAGACTCTGCAAATACTGTGACGGCGGCTTATCTTCAAAGTTTAAAGAGAGAAGATGTTGACGGTGTTGTCGCATATTACGATATGTACGGACAGGGTGTATATAATGCACTTATCGAAAATGACAATATGAACGGTAAGAACGGCGATGCACTTCCTATGGCATCGGTAGATATTGACCCTGTTGATATTACAAATATGCAGACAAGACCTGATATATGGACAGCGGCGGGAACGACAGACTGGACATTAAACGGTGAGATCGCTATGAGACTTCTTTTACTTGAGATGGCGGGAGAGTATGACAAGATTTATGATCCGGCAACAGGAAAAACGGGAGTTGATGTGGTAGAGGTTCCGGGTACGGCTATTAAGGCATCGGACTTAAAGGCTGACTCAAACGTAGAGAATCTTGGAAACGTAGCAGGTGAAACTTACGGTAACCTTAATTATCTGTCGGAAGCGGATTGGATGCCGAAGGATCTGTTACACAAATAATAGGATGTAAATATAGGTCTACCGAAGATTAACGGCTTATAAAATTAATGAATGAGGTGAGTTTATCAGATACATTTACTTTTATTTTTAAAAGTCATTGAAATTTTGATGACTCACCTGTTTTAGATTGGATAATTATGGACAGAATAAAGTTAAGCACAAAAAATGTGTCGATAGAATTCCCGGGAGTAAAGGCCTTAGAGGATATAAACTTTGAGGTAAGTACGGGAGAGATAAGGGCTGTTGTAGGAGCAAATGGTGCCGGAAAGTCCACACTTATGAAGGTATTATCAGGTGCCAATCCTACATATACCGGAGAAGTATTATTAAACGATAAAGATGTGGAGCTTAGAACTCCTGTAGATGCAAAAAAATGCGGTGTTCAGATAGTGTATCAGGAAGTAGATACGGCGCTGTTTCCAAACCTCACCGTAGCTGAGAATATTATTCAGGGCGATTTGGTAATGGATAAGGGAAATGCAATCTTAAACTGGGGTGAGGTTTATAAAGAGGGCAGAAAGGCTCTTGACAGACTTCATATCAGTAAGGATAGGATCAATGAAAGGGATTTGGTTTCAAAGCTGTCACTTGCAGATAAGCAGATGGTACTTATAGCAAAGGCAATCAGGAGAAAGTGTAATTTCCTGATACTTGATGAGCCGACGGCGCCACTTAGTAATCAGGAGACAAAAGAGCTTTTTGAGGTTGTTGAGCATTTACACAAAACGGAGAATATAGCGATACTGTTTATTTCACACAGATTGAACGAGATACTTGAAATATGTGAAAGTTATACGGTAATGAGAAACGGAAAGTTGATCGGTACATATCCTATAGACGAGTCAACTACAACAAAGGAAATAGTGGAACTTATGCTTGGAAGGACATTTGAGGAAGCATACAAAAGAGAAGAGATTCCGATAGGTGATACTATTTTTAAAACAGAGAATTTGAGCGAAATCAACGGAAGAATCAATGATATAAATTTACATGTCAGAAAAGGTGAAATACTTGGCATAGCAGGGCTTGTCGGAGCCGGTAAGTCCGAACTTTGTAAGACTCTTTTCGGAGCATATAAGAGTACCGGAAAAATTATTTTAAACGGTAAAGAACTGAATCTAAAAAATCCTGCACTTGCAGTTAAAAATAAAATAGCATTGGTACCTGAGGAGAGAAGAAAAGAAGGTGTACTTGTAGAAGAGAGTGTAAGCTTTAATTTATCTGCGGCATCTTTGGAAAAGTTTTGTAAATTGTCTTTTATAGACAAGAAAAAGGTAACAGATAATGCAAAGAGCTATATCCGTAGCCTTAATGTATCAACACCAAGTCCAAGACAGCTTGTCAAGAAACTTTCAGGAGGAAATCAGCAAAAGGTTGCTGTAGGAAAATGGCTGGCTGCAGATTGTAAGCTTTATATATTTGATGAGCCTACAAAGGGAGTTGATGTAGGTGCAAAGCAGGATATTTTTGATCTTATACATGAGATAGCAAAAAAAGGAAATGCAGTTATATATGCAACTTGTGAGAACCAGGAGCTTTTGGCTCTCACAGACAGAATTTATGTAATGTACAACGGCGGTATAAGTGCGGAACTTGTTACAAAGAATACAAATGAAGATGAAATAATGTTTTACAGCGTAGGTGGTAAGCAAAGTCAAGAGGAGGTAGTTTGATGGAACGCAAAAAATTAATAAAGTTTGGTATAGATTGGGCTGCTATCCTGGCACTTGTTCTATGTTTCATAGTATTTACAGCAATTAAGGGCGGTGCATTCATGTCTCAGAGCAATATGGTAAATATTCTCAGAGCTATGGCAATAACCACGGTATTCGGTATTGCGGCTACAATTACCATGGCGCCTGACGGATTTGATATGTCGGCCGGTACTTTGGGAAGTTGTTCAGCTTATGCGTTTGTATCATCATACCTTTGGTTCGGTCAGTCACTGTTTATGTCGGTAGTAATAACTATAGTGACAACTTTGGTTTTATATCAGCTTACCATGTTTCTTATTCTGGTATGTAAGATACCCGATATGCTTGCGACTTGTGCTTTGATGTTTGTTCATCAGGGACTTGGACAGTGGTATATAGGAGGTGGAGCGGTATCTACAGGTATGAGAACACCTTGGAATGCACAACCTCTCAGAACAGCTCTTTCAGATTCTTTCTCGGCAATAGGAAGAGCACCTTGGATCATCATCATTATGCTTGGCTGTGTGCTTGCTGCATATATCTTCCTTGATTTTACAAAGTTCGGAAGATATTTGTATGCAATGGGCGGAAATAAGGAGGCTGCAAAACTTTCAGGTATTGATATCAAAAAATACAGATATGTAGCAGGTATGATAACTGCCGTATTTATAGCTATCGGCGGTATTTTAGTTTCATCAAGAGGAAGTTCTGCACAGGTTATGTGTTGTGACAACTATTTGATGCCTTCACTTGCGGCGGTTTTCGTTGGAAGAACTGTAGGCGGTGCTGAAAAACCTAATGCTCTTGGAACAATGATAGGCTCAATGCTTGTATCCACACTTGAAAACGGACTTACTATCTGTGCGGTACCTTTCTTTGTATTGCCGGCGGTAAAGGGTGCGGTACTTGCTTTGGCACTTATAGCGGCATATGCATATAAGAGAGAATAATATAAAAGGGAGTCAGTATGAGCAGATTTGACACATATTTCCAAATGGAAGAAAAAGATATAGTTGAGTATACTTTATTAAAAGCTACATCTATAGATTGGGATAAGGACAGTATGAAGGTAATTATACCAAAGGAGCATGGCAATCTTAACTATGTATATAGGGTAACGGATGATAAGGGACATTCAATTTATATAAAGCAGGCAGGTACCGAAACAAGAATCTCAAAGGATATGAAGCCTTCAAGAGACAGAAACAGGCTGGAATCGGAGATTTTGATGTTACAGGAAAGATTTGCAAAAGGGATGGTGCCGTATATTTATTTTTATGACACTGTTATGTGTGCCTGCGGTATGGAGGATTGTTCAGACTTTTCGGTAATGAGACAGGCAATGCTTGAGCATAAAATATATCCTCATTTTGCTGAAAAGATAACGGATTTTTTGATAGAGACATTATTAAAAAGCAGTGATGTTGTAATAGACCATAAAGAGAAGAAGGTAATCGGAGGGAAGCTCGTTTCACCTGATCTTTGTGATATTACGGAAAAGCTGGTTTTTATGGAGCCATATAATGATCTGAATCATAGAAATAATGTTTTTCCTCCAAATGCAGACTTTGTAAAGAAGGAGCTTTATGAGGATAAGGCATTACATTTTGAAGTTGCAAAGCTTAAATTCAATTTTATGACAAATGCACAGGCATTGATTCATGGAGATTTGCATACAGGTTCTATCTTTATAAAAGAGGACGGTTTAAAAGTATTTGATCCGGAGTTCGGTATACTTGGACCTTGTGGATATGATATCGGAAATGTTATAGCAAATCTTATTTTTGCTTATGACAACGGACTTGCTTACGGAAAGAAAGAGTTCACTGATTGGATTCTTAAATCGGTGGAAGAGGTAATAGATTTATTCATAGAAAAGTATAATAAATTTTATGATGAGTGGGTAAGTGAGCCGATGGCAATGGTAGAAGGTTTTAAAGAATATTATTTAAACGGTATTCTTAGAGATACGGCAGGATTTACCGGAACGGAGCTTCACAGAAGAACTGTAGGAATGGCCAATGTTACTGATGTAACTACAATAGCAGATGAGAAAAAGAGACTTATAGCTGAAAGAATAAATATTTTGTCAGGTAAGGAGTTTATACTGGAAGCGGCCGGCTTTAAATCCGGTAAAGATTATGTAGACACTATCCTAAAGTGTAAAGCATTGGCAGAGGAGTTATAAATGGGTATTGAAGAATTTTTTGACAATATAATCTCAGTAAAGATGACGGAAGGCGGAGAGCTGAATATTATTGACCAAACCCTTCTGCCCGGAGAGATAAAGAGAATAAACTTAAATACAAAGGAAGAGATTTGGGAGGCTATAAAGAAGCTTAGAGTACGTGGAGCTCCTGCAATAGGAGTATGTGCGGCATATGGTATTGCAAAGACGGCTTCACAGATAAAGGCTGTAAACTATAGTGATTTTGAAAAGGAATTTTTAGAACTAAAAGAGTATTTTGCCTCTTCCAGACCTACAGCGGTAAATCTGTTTTGGGCACTTAACAGAATGGAAGATGCCCTGAAAGCAAATAAAGAAAAAAGTATTGATGAGATAAAGGAAGCCTTATTTAAAGAAGCCGAGGATATCAGAAATGAGGATGTTGAAATAAGCCGTGGAATAGGAGCTCTTGGCTTTAAGCTTTTGAAAAGGCTTAAAAGAAACGGTAAAGAGATCGGTATAATGACTCACTGCAATGCCGGAACATTGGCAACGGCAAAGTACGGTACGGCGACAGCACCGATGTATATGGCACTTGAAAACGGTTTTAGCGGTGATGATATGCATGTGTACTGTGATGAGACCAGACCTCTCTTGCAGGGAGCAAGACTTACAGCTTTTGAACTTAGCAATGCCGGAATAAAGACAACATTGCAATGTGACAATATGGCATCTATTTTAATGAAATCGGGTAAGATAGATATTATATTTGTAGGTTGTGACAGGGTGGCAAGAAACGGTGATGCGGCAAACAAGATCGGAACATCCGGACTCGCTATTATAGCAAAGCATTACGGCATTCCGTTCTATGTATGTGCACCTACATCAACTATTGATATGAAGGCTGAAAGTGATAAGGACATCCCTATAGAGATAAGAGACGGGGAAGAGATTACAGATATGTGGTATAAAGAGAGAATGGCACCTGAGAATATAGGTGTATATAATCCTGCATTTGATGTTACGGATCATTCCCTTATAACAGGTATTATTACCGAAAAAGGTATTTGTAAATATCCTTTTGATAAGGCATTTAAGGAATTGGGACTTTAGGACAGATAGGAGAAGATATGAAGAAGATAATCAATGTTCCTGAGAATTATACAGATGATATGTTAAAAGGCATTTATAGTGCACATAAGCAGGTTAAGTATGTGGCAGACGACCTCAGATGCTATTGTATAGCAGATAAGAAACCGGGTAAGGTGGCAATAGTTACAGGTGGCGGTACGGGGCATTTACCTCTATTCCTCGGATATGTAGGTGAAAACCTGCTTGACGGCTGCGGTGTGGGAAGTGTTTTCCAGTCACCTTCAGCAGAGCAGATATATGAGATATCAAAGGAAGTGGAAGCCGGAAGCGGAATACTCTATCTTTACGGAAATTATACCGGAGATATAATGAACTTTGATATGGCGGCTGAAATGCTTGAGATGGATGATATCAAGACCAGAAGTATTGTAGGTGCCGATGATGTGTTGTCAAATAAGCTTCCTGAAACCAGAAGAGGTGTTGCAGGCATATTCTTCATGTATAAGTACGCAGGTGCTGCAGCGGCAAATATGGGAAGTCTTGATGAAGTATATGAGGCGGCAAATACAGCTAAACAAAATACAAGAACTGTAGGATTTGCATTGACACCATGTGTTATACCTGAGCTTGGACATGCCAATTTCTCTTTGGCGGAGAATGAAATGGCATTCGGTATGGGAATCCACGGTGAGCCGGGAGTTTGGAACGGAGATATAAAGAGTGCAAAAGAACTTGCAGATGAGGCGGTCGGAGAAATCCTAGATGATATAGAAATCGGAAGCGGTGATGAAGTTGCAGTACTTATAAACGGACTTGGCGCAAGCAGTATTGAGGAGCTTTATATACTTTCCGGAGAAGTAAGTGAAATATTGGCTTCAAAAGGTATAAAGATCTATAAAACATTTGTAGGCGAGTATGCAACAAGTATGGAGATGGCGGGTGCATCCATATCTATTTGTAAGTTAAACAGTGACAAGGAAAAGGCTTGGCTTGATATGGAAGTAAAGACTCCATTTATCAGATTATAGGAGCAGTTATGACAGAGATTAGAATAGAGGATCTTCCGGAATTATTTGAGTCTATAGCTAAGGTGTTTGTCGAGAAAAAAGATGAACTGTGTGCAATGGATGCAAATATGGGCGACGGTGATCTTGGGCTTACTATGAGTAAGGGATATAGTGCAATGCCTGATCTTATCAGAGAAAATACGGTAGAAAATAATGTGGGAAAGACATTGTTTAAGGCAGGCATGAAGATGGCTTCAGTGGTACCGTCCACTATGGGTACATTGATGGCAAGCGGTATAATGGAAGCCGGAAAGTCATTAAATGAAAAGGATAAAATAGACGCAAAAGATTTGGCACTGTATTTTGAAAGCTTTGCAGCAGGAATCAAGAAAAGAGGAAAATGTGAGGCTGGAGACAGAACAATATACGATGCACTCTTAGCAGCAGGAGAAAGAGCAAAAGAAGCAGCGGATGGAAGTTTGCTTGATGTTGCAAGAGCTGCACTAAAGGGTGCAAATGAAGGTGTTGAAGCTACAAAAGATATGTTGCCTAAGTTTGGCAAGGCTGCGGTATTTTCTGCTAAAGCAAAGGGCATTGCGGATCAGGGCGCTGTGGCAGGTTATCTGATGGTAAAAGGAGTATGTTTATTTTTGGAAAGTAAGAGTTGATAATGAAGGTACTTAATTTCGGTTCACTAAATCTGGATTATGTATATGATGTAGACCATTTTGTGAGAGAGGGAGAGACCATATCCTCAGCAGATATGAATGTATTTTGTGGCGGAAAAGGGCTCAATCAGTCTGTGGCATTGGCAAAGGCAGGCGTTAAAGTATACCATGCAGGGGCGGTCGGAAGTGCGGACGGAGTTATGCTTTTGGAAGCACTCTCAGAAGTAGGTGTTGATATATCTTACATAAAAAGGTACGATATGTCATCAGGGCATGCCATTATACAAAAAAACAGTGCAGGTAATAATTGCATACTTTTGTATGGTGGAGCAAACCAAAATATAGACATTGAATTTATCAAAGAGGTATTAGAGGATTTTGATAAAGGAGATATACTTTTACTTCAAAACGAGGTGAGCAATCTTGCATTTATTATCGATGAGGGAGCGGCTAAGGGAATGAGCATTATTTTAAATCCCTCACCTTTAAATGAAAAGATATTTGAATGTGACTTGGAGAAGGTTGAATATCTTATACTCAACGAAATAGAAGCTTTTGATATACTTGGAGTTGCTTGCACAGATGAGGATGAACTTGTAGAGAAATTGACAAAAAGATTTCCAAACACCAAGATAGTGCTCACATTGGGAGAAAACGGCTCTGTATATGTGGACAAGACACAGAGGATAAGACAGGAAATATACAAGGCTGATGTGGTTGACACTACGGCGGCAGGTGATACTTTCACCGGCTATTTTATAGCAGGGCTGGTTACAGGCAAAGATGTATCTAAAGCACTCAAGCAAGCCTCAAAGGCTGCAAGCATCACAGTAAGTAGAAAAGGTGCCTCACCAAGTATTCCGTTTGCAAAAGAGGTTTGCGAAAAATAAAATTTTGGATCTAATGAAATACTGCCGAGACTTTGAAATCTCGGCAGCAAGTAAAATTGTTAAATCAGTATAAGCTTGATATTATGTTAAATCATAGGAGATGGTACTCTTTCAATAATATATCCCTATACTCTTCATCTCCCACAGCTTTTTTTAATTTCTTAAAGTTGCATTCATTAAGTAATATTTCATAGAGCTTGTTTACAATATGTTTATATATCTTTTCATCTTTTATAATGTGACTACTAAAACCGTATTTTCTGCTTGTTTCAAAATCATTGTTTGTATTATATTCGAACATATAGAGATGCTCCTTTGTATTTAGTATTGTAGAACTTTAAAGTAATTGATTGTACATGTGAGTTAAAATATTTTAAACGGTATGTCAGCTGAAGTCTTTTAATAAGTCATACTCTTTTAAGAGTTCATATCTGTAGGCTTCATCCTTGGTAGCCCTTTTAAGCTTGTCCATACTGCCTTCGTTAAGCAAGATTTCATATAGACGGACTATGATATTGGCCCCTTCCAGCTTGCCCTTTTGGATACCTTCTTTTCTGCCTCTCTCAACACCTTGTTGAATCCCTTGTTGTATTCCCCTTTGAAGGCCTTCTTGAATACCTCTTTCAACCCCTTCGTCTATCATAGCATGAATAACATCGCACATATAATGAGCCTCCTTTATTTTAGTATTTTTAATTGATTTTTCAAAAATCGTGTCACCGGTCATTGCAGACATTAAGTCTAAAACCTCCTGCATATGCTGTACAAAATATTTTTCAGGATTATAGTTGTGGTTTGTCCTTACCTGATAAAGATAGTCGACCAATACCCTAAAGTCACTTTTGAACAACTTTCGCTTTTCTTCATCAAGGAAGGCGATTTCAAAAACATTGATATTGTAGTCACTGACAAACGGCTTTAAGCGGTCGTCTACATTTAACAGCCCCAAGATATTTTTGGGATAGTTCCATCTTTGTGAGTAGCCAAAGTACAGTACCAATGTGATTACAGGATAATTATCTTCATCAGCATGCTTTTTGTTGGCTTGCCTGCCATATTCGGCACCGTCATAGCTTATAACTCTAAAAGGCATCAGCTTGTTGGGAGATGTTTGGTTTTCAAAGCCCATCATAGCAATGTTTATCTTATTGTGCTGCCAATACTTTGATACATCTCTGTTCTGATGGTGTGTATGCCTGTCCATCTTAAGTGAGCTGACTGTAGGCGTGTCAATTAAAGAGTTTTCCTTAACAATGCGCTTACCGTTAAACAGCAATACATTTACAATGTCTGCAAATACGTCATTGTAGTGTTCCAGCATTTTTTGAGTAATATCTTTTTCTTGCATATTTTTCCTTTCTATTATACCAAAGAAATTTTTTAGAATCCATGTCCCCTGTGAAATTTAGAATATACAAACAGAAAGTATATAGAATAAAATCACGAACATATAAGAACAAGTACTTTGATTGTAGCAAAGTTTGAAACCATAAACAATTGACATCGTGTATAAAAATAATTTATAAAATATGTAGGTAATACACAATTATTGGATAACATTAAGCTGCTTTAGGATTGTTATAAGATACGGAAAGAATTACGGAAACCGGCATGTGAAAGATAATCTATGATATT
>ERZ772945.1267-NODE-1267-length-18129-cov-6.969514_pt1 | contig 18129 bp, 18 predicted proteins | sample MGYA00511681_ERZ772945 | MGnify/ENA primary metagenome ERZ772945 (study PRJEB29015, sample SAMEA2737943) | human oral metagenome | biome: human oral; feature: human-associated habitat; material: dental | place: China | collected 2143 ...
TACAGTTATTAACCCGCTCGTACCATGGAGCGTGTGTGGTGTCTTCATCTCAAACATGCTAGGTGTGCCTACAGTTCAGTACGCGGTATTCTCAGTATTCTGTTACAGCTGTATCGTACTGACAGTCCTATCAGGACTATTTGGAAAGAAAGGCAGTGCAGAAGTGAAGGTTGCAAAGTAAATATAGTTAAATAAAAAAGGCTGATGTAATATCAGCCTCAGTGTGATAAAGCTCGTATCAATTTCGTTCGTTGATTTCGGGCTTTTTTATCTTTAAAATTTATTTGTGCTTAAATGAATAGTACAATCCCACAACACCTACAAGAAGCATCAGTAGTCCGATGATTATAACGAGAACTAAAGGAAACTTAAATAGATATTCAATGCAATTCGCATAGCTTTCACCATATGCAATAAAATTTAGTTTCTCGAATATGAATGTGCAAATCAAGGATATTACGGTAAACTGACATCCCATAATAAACAAAGCAAGATATAAATAATCCTTTTTCATATAAACACCGCCTTAAATATTTCTGAAATTTAAAACTACAATAACTGCTGCTAGAGCAGATGTAGCAGACACCTGAAATAGGCAAACTTTGATTTGCTTATTATTTGAAATTAGGTAAGAAGCAGCCAAGATACTTGTTAGCGTACAAGCTACGCAAATAAGCAAAACTATCAGGTTTGGCAGCTCATGGAAAAACTCAAATTTATACTGAAGCTGTGCAAATATAATAAGGACAAGAGATGAAAGCGATGCAAGTATATTTGCCCTTCTTTCTTTTTTGGTGAGTTCATTCATATCAAACCTCCGGAATCAATACTGAATTTAATCAATACTGAATTTATCTGATTCAAAACATTGGTTCATCCATCTATCTTAATAATAAGTCTGAATTTTGCAAAATACAAGTGCTTTTTCTCTATACATCATGTTGTGATGAAATGCAAGTTTGCTATCAAATTTTGATGCAGTTTTGATGCAGTTTATAACAGATTTTTTCTTTTGATATAGCATCGTTAAGAATCTCTATACAATGATGCATTTACAATATACATAAAAAAGCATAAAATAGGGAGAGAATAGTGAAACTGCTTAAGAAAATGCAGGAGAAATGAATTCGGTACAGAAAATTACGAGGTAAGCAATATGCAAAATATTGATTTAGAAAAATATCATGACAGGATTAAGACGGCTTACGAAGCAAGCGTATTCACAGAAGGTATTCGTCCTGAAACAGAGGATGATATAAAAAAGTTTGAAGCAAATTATGCTTCCATACCATCAGATTACCGATGGCTGCTACTTAACTTAGGTGGTTGCTATTTGGCAGAACCATGGATTTTTGACTTGAGGGAGCTGGAGGGAAATTACACAATCTTTGAAGAGGCATACGAGGAGTATATGAGCGAATGTGAACACGGCCCGGCATTTCCTATCGGAGGCTTAGGCGATGGAAGCATCGTATTTATAGACCTGGAAAGCGGCAAAGTGCGTGGATTTAACAATGACTATGCTGACCTTGAGGAAATTTCAGAGAGCTTTTCGGAGCTTATTTTAGATCTAGTAGAGCAGGTAGAAAGCTTTTTTGGATACAATATCTGATATAAGGGGTATGTAATTAGTGGTATATCTACAATACGTCAAGATATGGAATATATTAAGAAAGTAATTGATCAAAAGGAGACATATAAACGTCAGAATTAGTGACATTGAGCATAAGTGTTGTAAAAACAATATTTGGAATGATAAATTTTGTATTTCGTGGATGATTTAAACAAAACAACACATGCAGGTATTCTCTTGAAAGTGATGGAAAAGCATGATTAAATTGGTGTCTAAACCGAACTAAATGAAAATATTTGCTTACAAGTTCGGTTTAGACGCATATAATATATTACATCACACGAGGGAGGTGCGAAATGTCAAGGCTATATTTCAGGGACAGGTATCTGGAAAAAATACGTAGCTTTTATGATGAGGGAGAAATCATTAAGGTGATAACCGGCGTACGCCGCTGCGGAAAATCTTCTCTACTTGAAATGATCGTCACTGAATTAAGAGAGAAGGGGATTCCTGATGAAAACATAGTGGAGATCCATTTGGATAGAAGACCATATAAGCGGATCAGGACAGTGGAGGCTCTGGAAGCGGTCATAGATGAGAAATGCCAGAATGTAAACGGACTTAAATATCTGTTCCTGGATGAAATCCAAAATGTCAGGGACTTTGAGGAATCTATAAATGCGTATCGTGAGGAAGGCGACTACTCTATCTTTATTACAGGCAGCAACAGCTATCTTTTATCAGGAGAACTCGCCACAAAACTGACCGGGCGCTACATAGAGTACGAGATGTCAACGCTGACATTTGATGAATATCTGGAGATGAAAAAATTTTATGGGAAGGAAATTGCAGCCAATCCGGAGGATGAATTTGACAAATATATGCTGGAAGGCGGATTTCCGTTTGCTGTAAGACTTGATTCCTTCGCCGATAAAAGACTTTATACCAAAAGCGTTATTGATGAGATTTATGAAAAGGACATTCGCAAGAACAAAAGAATAAAAAACAGGCTTCTGTTTACGACGATTCAAACGTACATTATCAACAATTTTGGCGCAACGATGTCAATAAAAAGTCTATGTGAATATCTTGAAAGTACGACGAAAATGACTGTTCGAAAGGAAACGGTATATAATTACCTCTCTATCCTGGAAAATGCAAAGATTGTCAGCAAGTGTTCGCGATTTGACATGAAGAGCAGGAAGAGTTTGCGCGGCGAGGAAAAGTACTACTTATCAGACTTGAGTTTCTATTTTGCCAATAATACGGATAACAGGATCGAATATGGTCCGGTATTGGAGAACATCATATACAATTATGCGAAGTCCCGCGGCTACGCCATTAGTGTCGGGAGGATAGGAAAACTTGAAGTGGATTTCATTTTAAGAGATATAAATATGGATTATTCCTACGTTCAGGTGGCCAGATATATTGATAACGGAAACGTTGATGAGAATGGCATAAATCTTACAGAAGAACGGGAATACAGGCCTTTAGAACAGATCAGGGATTCTTTTCCGAAGTATGTGATGACGTTGGACCGCCTGCTGCAAAAAAGAAATGGGATTTTTCACAAGAATATCATTTCCTTTATTGAAAAAGGAGAGCAGTTTTAAAACACAAGTGATTCCGATGAGATACATTTTCTAGCCCGCAGGTGAGCCTGATGCCTGTTGGGTTTTGTCCTAAAATACCGCTGAAAAGCGGGAAAAAGAATGAGTAAAAAAGCAGTTAGACAACTAGATCTTTAAGGTGAAAAATAATGAGCTTATCTGATGAATTATTTAATCAAATAAAGCAACTTTCTACTAATATTACAGAGGAGAATTATTATGCCTGTCACGAGCAGGGATATGATAATTTGATTAAAATAAAGGATTTAGGCATTGAACAAGGGCAGGCATTCAAGCTACTTTTAAAATATCACAACAGTTTAGAGGATGGCTTGTCTAAAGAGTGGATTGCAGATCTCTTAGATTGTATATGCGGGTGGTGTGCTCCACATAAATACATTTGGGGGAATAGAGAGGAATAGCAACTCTGATTTATATGTAAATCCTATTTTGTCGATTTGATCTTATGAGGAATAATATGGATTATATACATGATAGAAACAGCAACATACTTTTCAGCCTTCATGACAGCAGGGTGAATAAGATAAAATATCACAACAATACTTTGACATTAAAAGTACATAAAATATTCCAACTTGTGGATGGTGAAGAAAAAGCATTTCCGGGTGAAGTATGCTTTAAAAATTGTGATGTGGACCTATGCAATGTACTGATATTTAATAAAACTTTGGGTGGAGGCCGCTTTAACGGAAAAGCTGTTGAATTACAGCAATTTATGGATGAGTATGCAGGCTCGGAGTTTGAAATAATCAAAGAAGGCTATTTTGGTAACACGACAACATATACGGGATGGCTTTGGGAAGATGGAAAGGCTCCGGTGTCAGTAATTATGTACATTTGGAATAGCGGAGATATGGTGTATCGTGTCGAGAAATAAATTATACATTTAGAAATCCTCCCGTCATGCACACCACAAATATGTACTGTATTTCCTTACAATATCAAAGCGAGAAAATATTTGTTTCATGTATCTTGTAGATTTTTGAAACAAACGATGAGAAAATCAAATTCAGATAACAAAACTATAATTTGTAATACCGGGATTGATCCAAGAATGTATATAGGAAAAATAACCATAGAAAACCCAAAAGTCAATGGAGAACATTTTTTCAAAATAGGCTATTGTCCGGAGCTTAAAGAATATCTGCTGAGTGTTTTTATTGCCTGGATTGCCGGATATGACAGGTATTATAAAATCGATAAAGGAGATTTTGACCTTTATGGATTGGATCAGGACGAGTTTTGTGCAAAGTATGAAAATGAAATAAGGACAAAAATGACCGAGCGGTTAATAGGGTCAGCTGCTTTAAGAGATTATGATTTTAGCTGTTTGCCGGATGAAGTACTCAAGACCTTAGATGGCTATCCTCCGTTTGAAGGATATTCTTATAAAGATGGAATACTTTACGCGAGAATAAAGATGGGGGATACTTTTTTTATAATTCCACCAATCAAGGATAAAAACCTTTGACCGATTACGGAGGATACGGAACTGCTAAAGAAAAAATATGAGGAAATAGGCATTATGGCAATATAAAGGTAGGCTATACAAAATGTCCAAAGTGTGGTAAGCGCTGCCGACAGAAAAAATAGTTCAGTAATGAAGGTTCGGAAATCTGGAATGCGATAGCATAGTGAAATAATCCTAAAGGAACCCATCATGAACAAGCAACAACTTCTCGCCCTCTGGCAGGGCAAATCATGGGAAAGCTCACCGGCAGGAATATACTTTTTAAGCCGCAAGTACGATAAGGAGTTGTATTTTAGCTTCTCTGGATACAGCGAAAAGGATGTAAAATCCGTCCCGGACGTATTTATGAAAAGACTGGCCGCCAAAATCACTGAGCTAGACGATAAGGCGCTTAGCCTTATAAAGGAAAAATTTCCAAAAGAGAATGTCGAATGTATCTCGCTGACTGACGTAATGTTCGATAAGAGCGGGTGCTACGATGCATTTGCATTAGGTTACTATGTGGGAGAATCTCCAGCAGGTGAATTGTATCTGCTAGTTAGCTTTAACGATGAATTTCAAGATAATCCAGAAGTGGTTTGCGAAGTGTACTAAATCGCAGTGATGATAAGAAAGGATATTCTATGACAGTAAAAACATTCATCGAAGAATTTAAGAAGATCGAGAACAGAGAAACCATAAAGATTAAACTGATTTCTAAAACGAAGACTCCTCTGACAAGCAGCAATGTTGCAGGTTGGTTCTACTTGCCGAAGACCGAGGCCATCCCTACTACCGATAGGGGTGAGCAGCTGATGTATTTGGCGCAGATAAACTGCGAGGAGCTGCCTGAAAACAGCATCTACCCATCTAAGGGCATCGTGCAGTTTTGGATCTTTGGTGGAGATTACAATCTGGGTAGCGACTACAGAAAGCCCACCTCAGATAGGAAGAAAAGGGTTATTTACTACCCGGCGATAGGAGAACATTTTACTGAAGAGGAACTGACCGAGATGTATAAACCGCAGGAGGATAAGAAAGAGGACGAGCTTATCACTCCGATTAATGATGGTGCGCCATTTGCCATGTCATTTGAAAAAACTAGCCAGTGGGTTATGCCGAACGACTTCAGATTTGAAGAACTTTTCGTTGAGAAGTTGAATGAGTATATTGCTGACCAGCAGACGGAAGTAGGTTATGAGACATACGATGTCAACGATGAAGATGTTGATTATATTATAGAAGAACTTGATATTTCGAATCACACGCAGATAGGTGGCTACGGCCATTTCACACAGGAAGATCCTAGATGTTATGAGGATTTTCAAGATTACACCGAGTTGCTGTTCCAGTTGGATTCCGAGTTCGGAACTGACGACTATTACATCTTGTGGGGCGACTGCGGCGTAGGAAATTTCTTTGCGACAAAAGAGCAATTGCATAATCTGGACTTCACCGAGTGCTTATATAGTTGGGACTGTTACTAACGAGAAGATAAAGGGGAGAGAGTTTCTTTGATGGAACTTTCTCCTTTTTTGAAGGGGGTGTTTTTCTGCCCAAACGGTATATTTATTTATATCAGCTGGATACGGTTCTTGGAATCCCGCGAAGTTCAATCATCACTCCTGGCCGGCCAATGTGTGGATTCCTTATTCTAGACAACTGCGGGATTGTGATATGGTATCTATGAATAGAAGACGGTGATTGATGAAGACAGCATCTTTCAGGAACTTCATGAAGAAATAATCAAAGGGCATTCTTCAAAGCAACCGTATATTGAAATAAAAGATTTGCCCAGTAGCTATCGTTAAAAAGGTGCTGGAAGACAAGATGAGAATGAGAATTATAAAAAGAGTCTATAGGGGATTTCCAAAAGAAAAGTCATTTGATAGTAAATCGCTAAAAAGAACATAGAAAGATGCACTTTGGGAAGATAGGAGCATCACGAAGTTGACCTGTCCGCTGGGGACCATGTTATCTTCTAAAGTGAAGGAGGTAGCAGGCTATGTTGAGAAATGAAATTCAAATGAAAACAGCTTTGACAAGAAAGGCAATTGAATATTATGAGGATAAGGGGCTTCTTAAGCCTATAAAATCAGAAAATGGATACCGAGATTACAGTGAAAAAGATTTGGATATTCTAATGAAGGTATCAATTTTAAGAAAACTGGGTGTCAGTGTATCGGATATAGAGAAATACCTATCATCTGCGGATAATTCACTAGCTTCTGTATTAAGGAAAAAGCAACATCAATTAGAAAATGATGAGAAAAGAAAAGAGCTACTTGAACTCATAATAAGGGGAGAAGGACAGGAATATGTCAAAGAAAAAATTGCATTGATGGAGGCGGAAGAATCTATTTATGAGAGACTGGAAAGAGCATTTCCTGGTTTTTTTGGACATTTGTTTTTTGCTGCATATAAACCGTTTTTTGATGAACCCCTGTCTGAGGACGGAGAAGGGGCATTTAAAAAATATGTTTCATATTTAGATAATCTTGCCCCTTTTGAACTGAGTGAAGAAGAGCAAAAATTTGTTGATGAAGCAAGTTCGCCTTTTGACATGTACGCTCTAGAAAAAATCAGCAAAGATAAGGTTAAGCTTATTGGAAACGTAGAAGAATGGATGAAAGAGAACGAAACATTTATTATGCAATATGAAACTTATAAGTATAGTGAACAGTATCAGAATAGTATATGGGGGCATATACAGGAGAAACTGCAAAAATATATGCAGGACAATAATTATTATGAAATTGCAATCCCGCTGATAAGAAAATTTAGTAAGAGTTATGATGAGTATTATGAAAAACTATTGGAGGCAAATGAACAATTCCTGAAATACAAGGAGATTACGAATTGAGAACGGTTGATGAAGAGACAAGAAAATATATAGAAAGCATAGAGATCAGCGATATTCCCTGGAACAGACTGCCTACGATATACGGCAGGGCGACGGATTTTCCCAAGTACCTCAACACCCTATCCCGAATGGATAATTTGGATGATGTGATGTGCGACGGGGAGGAGATAGCCATAAATATAGAACACCAGAGCACTTTATTACATGCTACACCTTTTGCAATGATATTTCTTCTTCGGATTTTTCGAAAGGCATATGAACAAAGGGAGACAAATGATATTGCAGCAATACTCTTTGATGAGCTGCTGGAACTCTTTCTGTATATTGCAGAGTCAATTTGTGACTCCTTTGAATATCATCACGACGATCCACTCCCGCATTTTTCTGATATGCTCAAGGAGGAGTATCTGTGGTCGGAGGAATATGACGAGGAAGCGGATGCAGAAAGATACGGGGACGATAATCTCTTTCCGGACGATCTGTTCTATAGTTTCTACTACTATTCTTATAAGGTTTTACTTTTATCCAAGCCAATAGTAGAGAATTTACAGGCAGAGAACGCGAAAAAATTACGTTTATGTCTATAGTGGAGTCTGATATCCTATTTTAGGAATAAAAATTTGAGCTGATCGGGGGACAGCAAATGAGATTGCTGATTTTATGTACCAGCACGCTGTAAAAGCGCCCGACGAAATGCGACAGCTGCATGAACAGTTCTATAATTACCTCAAAATAAAAGATGCTTGATTTTTCCTCTGTGCATAAGAAAAATGACAGGACTTCAATAAAATCAAGTTCAGTAAAGAAAGCCCCTGGAGGAGAGATCACATATGTATATTGATAAATACTGGGACAACTTTATTGGCGGTTCCGATGACAGCTTGAATCTTGTGGCATTTTTGGAAGACCAGAAGAAAGAGGAGATTTCCCTTGGTGAAATCTTTCATAAGATTGGTTTGAACAAGCAAAACTGGGATTTTCACCGGACCGCAGAGCCTCTATGTTTCATGCACTCCCTTGGTATGGAGATGGATTTTCATTTTGCAATAGACGTCATAACTGATCTTGCCGCCATCCTGTTGGAGTGCAATATCAGTGGCGGTGTAAATCTCCACGATCTGTTTGAAAGTGAAGATACGCCATCCCGCTATATTCGAATCACTGCCAGCGCAGAGGAATATGACAAAATGGACAATGCTCTTGCGGATTTTACAGCTGATCCGATTTCCTATGACTTATATGAAATGTTAGGTGACGATATCCTGGAGATGGCGGAGGATGTGGAGACCTTGCGCAGGGAACTGCATGAGAGAAACAAGCGATAGATAGGAGGGTCCTATATGAAAGCGGTCAGGATTGAAAAGCCGGGGGAAGTCCGCCTGGTGGAGCTTCCGATTCCGGAAGTCCCGGCAGGCTTTGCCAGAATCAAGCTTGTGGCGAATGCAATTTGTGCTACGGATCTGGAGCTCATCGACGGGAGGATTGCAGCCAGATATCCCTTGATCCCCGGACGATTCACTTATATTCGATAGCTATCCCGAGCTGGATCAAAGAAAAATCTCGTCCAGCAACATGATAGAACGGCTGAATCGTGAGATCCGGCGGCGTACCAGCGTGGTCGGAATCTTCCCAAATGAGTCCTCGTATGCCAGACTGGTGACAGCCTATCTGATGGAATACGCAGAAGACTGGTCATCATCCAGGGCATATATCAAAGAGGAGTCAATGTCGGCCCTGTTACCAAAGGAAGCCGCTTCGTCATTCTGACGTGAGTCCGAAGGCTTTTGCGAACATTACTTGACACTATCGTTTTCTTTCATTGCTCATGAGTTAATTGTTTGTATTTAGCCATTTGATTCTCCTGTTCTAGTCAGAGCAACAGGACAAGAACCCAAGTAGCTATTTTAGTTCTTTCGGAAGAATTAAGGTCTACTTGACATTCGGAAGGATTAAATTCTAGCGACTAAGAGGAGGGGGTAGAAACTCAGATCACAATTCACCTTCACAGAAAATACAAGATTTATGTAAATTTGCCTGGTTTTCATTGACTATTCAGCGAAAGATGCTAGAATTTACAATAAAACACATTGGAAAGCAGAGTATTTATGGAGGGAGGCTTTTGAAAATATGGGATAGATGATGGCAGGCGAATAAAATAATGAAGCAATAATTTCAGAAAATTTAAAAAAAGGAGAAAGAGATGTTGAAAATAAGAAAAAGGGGGGGGAGAAGCCTCATAACATTCATTATTAGCCTGATTTTCATATTCAGTATGGTAAGTCAAGCTACTCTGGCAGCCTATGCAGAGACAGCTAATGGCACGGCTGGAAAGACTGTATCCGAAACAGCCGGCGATAAAACAAATAAGACAAACACTTCTGATGAACAACATCCTGCCGAGCAAGACAAAACAGAAAAAGCAGACTCGGAACAGGCAAATATCCAGCCGGTACAAAATGCCCCGCAGTATATGGAGGCAGGTGCTTTCGAGGGCGATATCAGCGGCATTTTCACAATTAAAGCAGAATATAAGGAAAATACATTCCCTGTGGGCACAACATTACGGGCGAGCTCGGATTTGTCGGCGGAAAGAATGGAATTGGCCGGGGAAGCCTTAATCAAACAATCCGGAAAAACAAAAGAAGAGATTACCGCTAAAAATATTTACGGCATGAATCTCTCTTTTCGAAATCAATGGGATCATACGGAAGTGGAACCTGCTGAGGGCAAGCAGGTCAAGATCACATTGACGAGAAAAGACGGAGAAAAGTTAGCTCAGGGAGATCAATATCAACTGGTGCATTACGCTGACGGTAAGATGGAACAGGTTGATTTGAAAGTAAATAAAAAGGGACAGATCACATTTACTTCTTCTTCCTTCAGTCCCTTTTATTTGGGTGTCCTGGGAGCGCCCGTAGCATCATCGGTTACCAATGTACCACTTGCGGTCGACTGCAAAATGTTAAATGACGCCGGAAAAGACAGTGAGGGAGTATATCACTATCAGGTAAATCCTGGGACAAGCGGTGTATTTAATATTACCGTTCCGAAAGAGGCCTTTCACAGCGGCGATTTCAGATTGACGGCCAAACTTCCTGCCGGAATGAAATTCGATCAGGCAGGTCTGGACCATCTCAAGGAGAAGGCGGAAGTAAAGAGCGTGGAATACGATCCGGATGATCTAACTTCGGTTACTGTTACTTTTAAAGGAAATGAGGCTGCCCTGGATGATCTTTCCACTGCCCTGGCGGTCAATACCGATATCAATAACCTGTCGGTCAGTGATCTGAATAAGATCGTGACAGAAGGGCTCCCGAAAGAGACCGTTCTTTTCCGTCTGCTTGACAGTAATGGTAATGTCATGGGTGAAAACAAGAATTATCTTGTCAGCCCCAAGACGGGAAATTCCGAGAAAATCAAAGCAACTTCCATTTTTGATACGGAAACGACAGATGTTACAATCAGTAATGATGTAAATAATTCTGAGGACAAAGTCTGGTATTTCCGGGACCATCTGTATCCCCTTGCCAAATTGGAGATCCCCTCCGCGGGAAAAGATGATAACAAGCTGATGCGCATCAAACAGGTCAAGGTCTATCGTCCAAAGGGATTGGAAGATTTGTGCTGGCCGGACTCGCTTGATGTCGAAAACGGACATGTAATCGGCGGTGGAAAATTTAAAAAGCTGAATGCGACCCCGCAGGTGGATGCCAAGGGGACCTATGATGTATTCGAGTATGATTTGGCTGAGGCGTCGAAGGTCAAAGATTCCACCTTTCAGGGGTTGGAATATAATAAAGACCAGCTGAAGATGATCAAGGCTTTTTGGAAATTCAAAGAGGGAGCATTCCTTCCGAGCGGGGCCTTATGTAAGGCCGCGGACACGGAAATCACCTTTGTCAGTGAAGGTGGAAAAGAAATTGTCAAGAATGTAACCGGTACAAAGATGAAGGTTGCAAAGGGCATCTACGATGATCAATTTAAGGTGACACCGCGCCTTAATTTCAAAAAGGATTCGACGAATATCGAGGAGGTCATTCCCGGTCACGCCAAATCCGAGCAAAAATTTGTAGATGTATTCAATCGCAGATATATGCCGAATCATGATTCTCACGGAGATCTGATTATGTCGGAGGGCGCATATACGGAGACCTATCGTTTTCCATACGAAATACGTCCAACGGAATTTAAGCGCAGTGATCCATACGGGGAGGGTTCAAAGCTTAAAAGCATCAGCTTGACGGTCGTAAAAGCGGATGGAAGCACTGTGACAAAAGCGGTCGACGAAAATGACATACAATATAGTTCGAGTTTCCAGTTTGCGAAGTATCTGGAAGACGGAGACAGAATAAGCGAGGTCAAGATCGAATGGAGCGCTCTTACAAAGGCTTCGGGTGGCGGTAATACCCCGGGGACATTTGATTATACGGTGGCGAGGACGCATGCCGACGGAACGCCGCTTGTCAAGGATGAGCTGATCCAGATCGGATATCGCGCGGAGCATCCCAAGAAAGACGACGCTCCATATGTATACGATACAGATACGGACACCGATTATTTATATGTAAAGGTCGGTGAAGAAAAATGTAACGAATTTATGGAGCAGGGCTATATCGGGACCAAGGATGTATATTTCTTCGGACAGAAGGATGAAGCGAAATTCTGGTACGATGAGCCAAATGCCGGTGCGGTATATTTCCATGGAGATGAGAAAAATTACAGGAGTACTTATACGAATCCTGTCATTACGATAAAGGCCCGCGCAAATAATATTGTGGGGATCGAGGAGCCGATCAGCTATATTAAGGCGATTACTTTAAGCAAGCGCCTGAAAGGGTGGAAAGTTGTCTACTCGACGTACAACAAGGCCACCGGTGTGACAAAGAATAATCAGGAGTATACCGTTACGGATATGGATCCGAGCGGAAGCGATACGATCATCAGCAAAAAGACCCTGGGCATGGATGAAAACGAATACTTCACATCCCTGCAGGTCAAGTACGACGGTGTTTTCCACTTGGAGTATGATAAGGACATCGATTACCTGTATAACCACCAGATCGAATTCAGAATGGTTCGTATCATTGGTGACGCATCAAGAAATAAGTCCTTATATCACGATCAGGATGTCAGGGTAAATGGTCCTGAGACAAACCGCGGGAAGATCTATTTCGACGGTTATTTCAAATGTGACGATCCTTGCTCCGGGACCGTTTATACGGATCCGAACGGGATTGAAAGTAAGGTCAGATCCGAAGATGGAATGGCTTTGCGATATAAGCCGCAGGGAGAGCGCTGGCAGTTAAAGAGCGGGGATTTTACAAGCGATGATCGGACGGTTGTTGCCTACCAGGGCGGTATTGCGGCAGCGGAAGAAAGCGAAGATACATCGGGTATGTTCATGGAAAAGTCCGGGGTATTTAACGGAAGTCTCCGGGCAGAACGCAAAGATCTGTTAGACGATGAGAAATCATCTACGGGCAATGCTCCGATGGATGTGCCGGAAGCCGTGTATGTCGAGTTGACGGATGATGAGTTTGATGTTGCCTCCGTTGTCTCGAAAGTGACGAGAAAATATGATTATTCAACCGGATATAACCTGAGTGCAGAGGATATATCTGTTGTCCAGGCAAACGGGAAGCGGTATCTTAAGATTTCCAGCGGCGGATCCCTGAGCCATTTTGAGAAACTCCAGGGATATCTGGCCTATGAGTTGGGCAAGATTAACCTGCAGGTCTGGAATGGAGCGACGCTGGGAGACCATCATCCGTTTGGTAAGGTGTATTATGATATTTCTGGCCTGTTGACCAAGTACGACGGATCGGAAGCCGCAGGCTATAAGAAGTATGAGTTTGACGGAGCCGTTCCGGATACGGATGATATCCGAAAGACGGGTGACACGACGACGCCGAGTCTGTTTGAGGTCGGTGACATGAGCAAATTCACCGTCAGGGTGTTACAACATGTTCTGAACGGTGTGCAGTTGTACCCGGGAAAGAACAGTATTGTTGATAGAAATGGATCCGTAACATTCCTGCCGCGTGAAAAAGAGAATTTAATGGTAAGTGAGCAGGTGCATATTCCGGGGTCTGTCAATGAGGGCGAAGTTGTCGTAAAACTTCCCGAGAAGGGGGATCAGATCAATGTGACCTCTTTTGACAGTGACGGAAACGAAGTCACCAGTCCAAAGACATGCGACTTCACCATGCGCTTAACCGGTCCGGCAAAGAGCAATCACACTTCCGGATTGGGCAGCACGGATACGGTCACCTACAGTTACAGTAAGGATGGACAGAACTATGTAGATGAAAGCGCAATTTCATCTGCGGATTGGGGCGAGTACCGTTATATTAAGGCCAAAATCGTACATCAACCGAATCCCGGCAGGGACGCGAATATTGATGTGAGTATTCCGGTCAATGCGGAAGAAACACCGGCTAAGGCAGATGATCTGAACAGCTATGTCACGGGTACGTATCGCTTTACGGCAGGCAGTGAGGTGCTTACAGCGAATACGTCTTCAGCCAAATATATTTGGAAGCCATATACATTAAAAGGTAAATTATGGTGGGACAAGAATGAGGACGGAGTTGTTGACGCGGATGAGCCTGCGGTAGAAGATACCGATATTGTGATGAATCTGGAAGATGCCAACGGAGATCTGATCGGATCAACGTCGGGAGAAGAAGGAAGCATTGACGGACACGGGAACTTCGCGATACGTACGAATACAGAGTCAACGAGTTATTTTGTACAGGGTACGTTACCGGACGGCGTCAAAGCTACGAAACATACCGGTACAGGCGATCCGACCGCAAGTGATTCAGATTCTGATTTTGACAGGACAACGGTTAAGACCGCAGCGTTCCACGGGTTTGATGCGGCAGGAAACGCTCAAAATGTTGCGGCGGGACTGATTAAGCTTCCTGAGCTGCACTTAACAAAGCAGATGATTCATGTGGTGGAATCTCCATCTGCGTTTCAGCAAAGCGCAAGCAGTGAGAATCCGAACAATCCCAATCCGGCACTAAGCTATGTTCCGGTTACGGGAGATGTTCTTGATTCGGATGCAAGCGGGAAGGTAACACCAAAGCAAACCGGTTTGGTGAAGGATATTCAGGTTTCGACGGCGAATACCCTGGGTGATGTCGTTGAGGGTAAATTCGACGCAGCTGTATATGCGAACGTACTATATAAGAATGATACGGCAGGAGTTGCCGGGGATGCGCCGGTAGATACCACGCCATACTACCCGAGCCTTGATGATCCCAATACGGATCGTGTGACGGTCTTAGGTGCAGGCACAATGAAGAAAACAGGGTATCGATTGGCGGGCTGGAAAGATGAAGAGGGTAATATCTATAAGGAAGGTGATACTTTTACAACGGGGATTGTGAAAAAAGATATTACCTTGACAGCAGTCTGGGAGCCGGTTCCATATAAAGTGACCTATGTCATCGAAGGACCGGATGGTTCTCAAACGCTTGTTCCGGCACCGGAAACCCATATTTACGAAGACGTTGTAACCGTTGCCGGCAATCCGACGTTAGACGGATATCATTTCAGCGGATGGACATCTGAGGATGCCAACGTACAAGCCGGTCAGACCTTCTCAATGCCGGACAGAGATGTTGTTATCAAAGGAAAGTTCGTCCAGAATGGAAAGATTGTTCGGAAGGGTTCCCTGAAAGCTCTGGCACCAAAGACAGGTGATTTGCTTCAGATGAAGAAATACCTTGGCATTATGGTGATTTCGGTGTTGGTTTTGTTGATCTGCGTATGGTTGGGCTTGCGTCGGAAAAATCGAAATGATTAAGTCTTGCCTTTAAATTCGGCCGGGGCATCCCTGTATCGGATATTCTGAGAGGTGTATTGCGTTAGTGAGCTGGGCCCGTGAAGATTTTATTTGATGGGATCTTCACGGGCCTATTTTTGGGCTCTATACTCAATGTTGGCTCTATAGCAAATGTTGGGCGGCATTGTTCCGGGCCGGTATCTTGAACTGCCGGGGATTCAGATGATGTTCATCTTATGGGGTGGACGATGCGAAAAGCCGCAGCTGTGCGAGCGCCCGTAAGGCAAGAGAGGCGGAATTTGATCTTGCGGTCTGCTGATTTCCATGATAAAATACCAATTCGTGGTATATGTAAATATTCCTTGCTCCGGGGCATGAGCGCCGGGGCCACAAGACCAGAAGGAGGTTAGACGCAATGGCAAAGTATGAATTAGCACTCGTTGTTAATGCTAAGATCGAAGATGATGCCAGGGCAGCTGTCGTCGAGAAGGCGAAGGGTTATATCACCCGCGCCGGCGGCACTGTGACAGATGTAGAGGAGAAGGGCAAGCAGAAGCTTGCTTACGAGATCCAGAATATGGGTGAGGCCTTCTACTACTACATTCAGTTTGAGGCGGAGACCAGTGTTCCCGCTCAGCTGGAAGGCGATATCCGCATCATGGATTATGTTCTTCGCTTCTTATTTGTTCGCAAGGACGAGCAGTAATTAGCACAGCGGAGGATTCGCTGTAGATAGGAGATCAGATGAATAAACTCATTCTTATGGGACGCTTGACAAGAGATCCCGAGGTTCGTTACGGCGGCGCCAATAACAATGCGATTGCCAGATTTTCCATCGCCGTAGACAGAAGATTCAAGCGCGATGGTCAGCCCACCGCGGATTTCTTCAATTGCACGGCCTTCGGCAAGCTCGGAGAGTTCGTTGAGAAGTATCTCCGCAAGGGAACAAAGATCGTATTAGACGGCGAGATTCAGAACGACAATTACCAGAATAAGGAAGGTCAGATGGTCTACGGATTCCAGGTCATCGCGAACAACATTGAATTCGCGGAGTCCAAGGCCGCAGCCCAGCAGAACGGTTCTTATGCCGGCGCCGATCTGGGAACGCCGCAGCAGGCTCCGACCACAGATGCAGGGGACGGATTTATGAACATCCCTGATGGCATTGAAGAGGAGCTTCCATTTAACTAGAGGAGGTTAAGTCATGGCTTTTAATAGAAGACCCGCACATAGAAGAAGAAAGGTCTGCGTATTCTGCGGTAGTGAGGCTGCCATCGATTACAAGGACGCCAATCAGCTGCGCAAGTATGTCTCAGAGAGAGGGAAGATCCTTCCCCGCCGTATTACCGGCACCTGCGCAAGACATCAGAGAGCGCTGACTTCCGCGATCAAGCGTGCGCGTCATCTCGCAATCATGCCCTACGTTGAGGACTGATTGTAAGCGATTTTGCAAAAAAGAGAGTCTCTCCGGCCCGGCCGGGAGGCTCTTTTTCATTGCCAATTTTCAGAAGGATGTGTAGAATTTACTTGATGTCAGCGGAACGGAAAGAGGGAAGAGGGGAATGGAGCAGAAAAAGTTACAGGAGAAGTTTGAGGATCTCTTTGGGGCAGGCGGTGATATCCGGGGATATTTCTCCCCCGGCCGCGTCAACCTGATCGGAGAGCACACGGATTATAATGGCGGACATGTCTTCCCCTGCGCTCTGACCATCGGGACCTACGGAATCGCCAGAAAGAGAGAGGATTCCAAGATCCGCTTCTACTCCTTGAATATGGAAGACCGCCCGCCGGTGGAGGCGGACTTATCCGATTTGTCCTATCGGGAGGAATACGGCTGGGCCAACTATCCTCTGGGCGTGGTCTGGGCCATGGGTAAGGTCAAGGGGCTGACGCCGGGAACCGGATTTGATATGGCCGTTTACGGGAATATCCCCAATGGGTCAGGTCTCTCTTCCTCCGCCTCGCTGGAGGTTTTGACCGGGGTGATCGTCAGAGATCTCTTCGGATTTGATTCTTTGACCAATATCGATCTGGCCCTGGTCGGCCAGTACTCTGAGAACAATTTCAACGGCTGCAACTGTGGCATTATGGATCAGTTCGCCGTCGCAATGGGGAAGAAGGACGCAGCCATTTTCCTGGACTGCTCCGACCTGTCCTACGAATACGCTCCGATTGCTCTGCCGGATGCCAAGATCTTGATTACAAATTCCAAGGTTAAGCATTCCCTGGTGGATTCGGCCTATAATGACAGAAGAGAAGAGTGCGCCAGGGCGCTGAGCATGCTGCAGGTGGAGCTGGATATTGAAGCCCTGGGCGAGCTGAGCCAGGAGGAGTTTGAAGAACATGCAGACCTGATTTGGGATCCTGTCTGCCGCAGAAGAGCGAAGCATGCGGTCTATGAGAACCAGAGGACCATCCGGGCGGTTGAGGCTCTCAAGTCAGGACAGATCGAGATGTTTGGGCGGCTGATGAATGCCTCTCATATTTCTCTTCGAGATGACTACGAGGTCTCCTGTCGGGAGGTCGACATTCTCGTGGATGAGGCCTGGAAGATCCCCGGCGTCATTGGTAGCCGGATCACCGGCGGGGGCTTTGGCGGCTGCACGGTCAGCCTGGTGAAGAACGACGCCATTGACCCGTTTATCGACCGGGTCGGAAGCGCCTACAGGGAGAAGACCGGGATTGAAGCCGAGTTCTATGCGGTAGAGATCGGTGACGGAGCGAGAAGGGTAACATTGTCTGAATGACGTCGAGACTGTGTACTATATTGATGTACAGGCGAGAGTCAGCAAGAAGCTACTTGAAGTGCAGTAA
>ERZ772945.1268-NODE-1268-length-18084-cov-3.147207_pt1 | contig 18084 bp, 10 predicted proteins | sample MGYA00511681_ERZ772945 | MGnify/ENA primary metagenome ERZ772945 (study PRJEB29015, sample SAMEA2737943) | human oral metagenome | biome: human oral; feature: human-associated habitat; material: dental | place: China | collected 2143 ...
ATGTTGCCCATCATGCCAAGGGTGTTGCTTCCTGCAAATTCAGGGCGGTTCTTCCAGATGACACCGATAGGTGCTGCAAGGTTAGTTACAAAGGCGATCATTCCGAAAAGGAAGATCATTGCCATAATCGCGATAGCGCGACCTTTTTGATTTGTGTTTGCCATATTTGTTTTTATTTAATTAGGATTCGGTTTAAAAATCGGACGTAAAGGTAACAAAAAAGAATTAAAAACCTATATACGATGTAACGTTTTTTTGCATTATTCGGAGTCATTGGTGCCTAAAGCCGCAATATTTCTCATTAAGCCGTCGTATTTAGCGCGCTTTACCGCCGAGCCTTTAAATAATACACGGTATTGTTCGATGGTAAGATGGTTCCATTTCTCACGTGTCATTTGTAAAAGTTCTTCGCGGGGTTGTAATTCAGTAATATCGGTAGGGGTTGCAAATTTGTTCCATGGGCATGCCTGCTGACATCGGTCGCATCCGTAGATAACGTTGCCCATGGCGCGCTTTGCCTCTGCACTTATGTCGCCCCGATTCTCTATGGTTTGGTACGAAAGGCAGCGTTCGGCGTTGAACGGCTGTTGTTCGGGTGCGCCGTTTGAGCGATTTTCGGACAGGGCATGGGTGGGACACGCATTGATACACCTGCTGCACGAACCGCATTTACTGGCTATTGGCGTGTCGTAATCGAGCTGGAAAGGCAGGAATAATTCTCCTAAGAAGAACATGCTACCCGCATGAGGGATGATCAACTGGCGGTTTTTGCCAATCCATCCCAGGCCTGCCTGCACGGCCCAATAACGTTCAAGTACGGGCCCGCTGTCGACAAATACGCGGAAAGGTTCTTGTTTTTCTTCAGCCTTTTGTTGATTTTGTGGTGCAGGGATGTCGTCAAGGACTGACTTTTCTTTTAAAAAGTCTCCGCCATTTTGTCCGTAATCCTTTTCAGAAAGGGCCTTTAGGCGTTTTCTTTCTTCCACGGCAAAGGTGCCGAGCTGCCGCAGTCGTAGCTTTACCACGTCGTGATAGTCTTGTCCTAAGGCATAAGCGGCAATTTGTGGCTGACCTTCAGGCAATTGCCTGGCAGGCGCATAGTTCATGGCTACGCAAACAATCGACCGTAAACCAGGCATGAGAAGTTGCGGGTCAAGCCGCTTGTCCAGATAGTTTTCCATCCATGCCATGTCGGCATTCATGCCTTTTTCGAGCCACAAACGCAGGCCTTCCTCAACCGATGGTGCCACACGGGCGGCACGGGCTACGCCACAAGCTGAGAAGCCGAGCCTGTGAGCTTTGGCCTTAATAAGCGCAGAGAGGGAAGATGAAGACATGAACGGAATATGAAAGACAATGTTATTCACGCAAGTTCACTGCTTTGTAATCAATGCGTTATACAGCTCTTGCAGATGGAAGAAACAGTTATTCGAACGTTTTGAAAGCGTAGCCCTGATCCTTTAGCCATTGTAATGATTCGGGAAGAGCCTTTTTCAGCTTGTCAATACTTTTGAGCGAATCGTGGAAAGTGATAATAGCCCCGTTGCGTGTATATCGTTTTACGTTGCGCACCACGTCGTCGGCTGTCATCCATTTTGAGTAATCGCGCGTTACAAGGTCCCACATTACAATGGTGTATCTGCGGCGAAGCCACCAGTATACCGAGTGACGCATCCAGCCATGAGGCGGTCGGAACAGGTGCGATTTGATTAAATCGTTGGCCATTTGTGTATTTACGCCGTAGGTCATAGTCCAGTGTTTAAATGCGCCTATGTGGTTAAAGGTGTGGTTTCCCACCTGATGGCCCTCTTCAACTATCTGATTATACAGGTCGTGATAGCGCAAAACGTTTTCACCTACCATAAAAAAGGTAGCCTTTGCATTGAATTGACGCAGCGTCTCAAGGATGAAAGGGGTCGACTCAGGTATCGGTCCGTCGTCGAAAGTAAGGTATACCGAGTGGTCGTTCTTGTCCATACGCCACAGGGCATGTGGGTAAATCCACCGCAGAAACTTGGCTGGTTGTTCAATAAACATGTCGTGATGTGTGTTGGATAAAAGGCGTCTGTCGCAGACATCATTCCCTTATGGGGATGCTTGTCTTCGGCAGACGCCTTTGAAGTATTTTGTCAGCTGCTTTGGATAATTTTGTTAATTCGTTACGGCTGCGCTGTCAGCCCGAAGGGGCTGTGATATATTCAGCTTTACTGTTGCTCTATTTGTCCACCCTTTCCCACGTAAGTGCGGTAGAAATTATCGAGTTGTGCTTTCTGCCTGGCAGCGAGTTTACGGTCAACCAGTGACGTAACGGTGCGAACCTGGTCCAGTATTGACATCTGAACGAGGCAGTCGTGCTGGGCCTGTATGAAGCGAATGCCGGTCAGCGACTGATAGTAACGCTCATACTGTGCAGCGTCGTTCCAGATGGCGTTGATGCATTTGAGCGCCTCTTTCTTCTGTCCAAGCAGAGCGTAAGCCTTGGCTATGTCGGTTCCTCCGCTCATATAGTTCATCGGAACATTGTATACAGGAATCTCCTTTGCAGCCTTTTGCAGCACCTTCAAGGCTTTATCTTTCTTGCCTTCGCCAATGAGTTGCAAAGCGAGCTGCCCGAAAAGCCTGCGGTGTGTGTAGCACATCCGCATCACAGTCTCGTCTATATAAAGGCCCGGACGGCTTAAACCGCCATACTTGTAGCGCGTCATCATGTTGCGATATGTCTTTTCAGTGTCGAAGTTTTTGGTGCCTTTCCTGTTCGTTGTGAACGGAGTGATGCGGTTTGCCAGACCTTCTTGTATGAAGTTGTCGCCGAGATTCATGTAGTTTTCCGGCCCGACAGACAGCGCTACATATACCGGACGCGTCCAGTTACACTGCGAAATCATCTCCAACATCATCAGATCGCCCTTGTAAAGAGCGTTCTTTCCCGCAAGCGAAATGACCATACGGTCGGGTATTGTGTCGCTGGCCATCATCATTCCACTGCGTTTTACGGCCTCCTTGTCGGTGGTGACGTAGAGCGTATCGGTAGGAATGACGTGCATATCGTTGTTCTTTGAGCGAACCCAATACTTCATAATGTTCTTCACTTCAAACGGATTGTCGCCGAACTGTGCACGTGCTGCCGCAGGATTCTGCTTGTAGAAGTCGAGTATTTGTTGCTTTAACGCAGGGTTTACCTCCACATATTCGTTGGTTCCCGAACAGTAATCGAGACGTGGCCACGAGATAGGAACGGCCGGAGAATTGTATGCAGGGCGCTTCATCTGGTCGATATACCAGTCGGTTTGCAGGTAACTGAGGTTGCAGACACGTGCATCGGTGCGCACGCCCTCAACGTCCTGGTTATACCATAACGGGAAAGTGTCGTTGTCTCCATTGGTAAAAATAACGGGCGCACCCTTGTCCTGGAGTGTCATTAAGTAGTTTTGGCCGAAGTCGCGACAGGTATATCGTCCTGACCTGTCGTGGTCATCCCACGTCTGGCTCACCATCTGGACGGGCACTAACAGGCATAACAGCGCAGCAATGCTACTTACCAACGTTCCGTGAAGCTTCAGGTATTTGTTGAGCAAATCGATGACAGCTGCTACACCTATGCCGCACCAGATGGCGTAAGCATAGAACGAACCTGCGTAGGCATAATCGCGTTCGCGTGGCTGTACCGGCGTTTGGTTCAGATAAATAACTATGGCAAGCCCCGTCATAAAGAAGAGAAAAGCCACCACCCAGAACTGTCTGATGCCGCGTTTACCGCGAAAAGCCTGCCAGAACAAGCCGATGAGGCCCAGCAACAACGGCATACAGTAGAACACGTTATGTCCTTTGTTGGTCTTCAATTCGTCAGGAAGCATGTCCTGATTGCCCAGCCTTGCATCGTCAAGAGGCTTAATACCTGTTATCCAGTTGCCGTGTTCCAGCTCGCCATTACCCTGTATATCGTTCTGCCTTCCGGCGAAATTCCACATGAAATAACGCCAGTACATAAAGTTACACTGGTAGGAAAGGAAGAACCTGATGTTGTCAAGCTGCGACGGCATCTTCACCGTCATCTGCTCTCCACATCGGTCATAGGGAACCTCTGTGCCCTCAACGCCGCCCATCCACGACTCATAGTCCTGTGTGTGCGCCTGATCGTACATGCGAGGGAACAGCATATTCTGGGCGTATTTGTACTTATTCTTGTGCGAAACAACAAAGTAAGAGTCTTTCTCATCCTTTGTTTTCTTTTCCTTTCGACTGTAAATAGGCGCACCTTCCGACATTTCGGGCTTGCATATATTGCCATCTGTCTTCAGGGCTACCTGCGAAGTGTAGGCCTGCCCGTACAGTAAGGGGCGGTCTCCATACTGGTCACGGCTCAGGTAAGAACCGAGCGTGAAGATGTCTTCCGGCGAATTCTGATCCATTGGAGGGTTGGCAACCGAGCGAATTACGATGAGCGCGTAGCTCGAATAGCCTATCATCAGCATCAGCATACACAGCAGAGCCGTATTCTTCAGGCGGGCCGAAACCAGGTATTCGGGCCGTTTGTTGACGGTTTTCTTATAGTTAAGCAAGAAGCCGACAATGCCCAGAACGATGATTCCGATAATAACCGCACTCCATCCATAGCCGTAGAATGGTATGCCGATGAGGCCAAAGGCAACGAGGAACGATATATTTTCACGCTTTTTATTGCGGTCAACGTAGCTCTCGTAGATGGCCCACAGCACGGCTGCCACAAGAAGGGCAATGTAAATAACAAGCCCTGTGTTGAAAGGAAGACCCAGAACGTTGACAAACAGCAGCTCAAACCATCCGCCAACAGTTACAATTCCCGGTACGACGCCGTAGAGAACGGCTGCCACTAAGGCAAACGAAATCATCAGTGCCACCAGCGAACCTTTGGCCTCGACGTTGGGAAAACGGCGGTAGCAGTAAACCAACACGATGGCCGGCAGGCACAACAGGTTCAGCAAATGCACGCCAATGCTCAACCCCGTCATGTAAAATATCAGCACTAACCATCGGTCAGAGTGAGGCTCATCGGCGTGATCCTCCCACTTTAATATAAGCCAAAACACAATGGCTGTGAAAGCAGAGGAGTAGGCGTACACCTCACCCTCGACGGCAGAAAACCAGAATGTGTCAGACCATGTGTAGATAAGCGCGCCCACTAAGCCGCTGGCCTCAATGGCAATTAGCTTTGAGGTGGTTAGCTCGCTCCAGTTGTTCAGAACGAGTTTGCGTGTAAGGTGCGTAATTGTCCAAAACAGAAACAGGATGGTGGTGGCCGAGAGCAGTGCGCTCATCGTGTTTACCATACGCGCAACCTGACTGGGATCGCTTACAAAATGGCTGAAAAGGTTAGCCGTCAACATAAAGAACGGTGCCCCCGGCGGGTGTCCTATTTGAAGTTTATAACCCGTATCAATAAACTCCGGGCAGTCCCAGAACGAGGCTGTAGGTTCAATTGTGGAGCAGTAGGTGTAGGCAGCGATGATAAACGCCACCCATCCCAGCACATTGTCCACTAATCTGTACTGTTTCATTTATCAGTATTAATAATTGTGTTATTGCAATAAATCAGTGCAAAGGTAATAAAAAGCCTGTATAGTGCCACCTTTTGCATGGGGTTTTTATAAAATTTAGGTATTAATACGATGTATTGGTTTGTATGCCTTCGCCATATCGTTTGAAGCGCGTTATTTATAGGTTTATTGAAGAACAGGTGGGCAGGTGGGGGCCTTTACGGCAGAACGATTTAAATATTTTTACGTTTCGTCTCATGGTAAATGTCGTAAGGGTAACGGGTTTATATCATACGGGTCATTGTCTGGCGGCCGTCAGCAGCGCGTTCGACGGCCGTCGGACGATGGGTGTGACGGCCGTCAACAGCGCGTACGGCGGCCGCCGTACAATGAGCATATGCGCGTAAGGCCACGAGGCTTACACCTCAGAGAGTTATAGAAAAAGGCTTACACTGTAAATCAATACGATGTAACGCAATATCTTTCCGAGGCTTATGCTGATTAAAGATATAAAGATATTGCTGCGCATCAGGCCCAGTGCGATGGTTATGGCCGAGCCCATAACAGGTAGAAAGGCAAAAAATCCCACCCACGCACCGTGCCCCGCCATGAACCGTTGTGCGCGGTCAAGGTCGGAACGCTTTACATGAAGGTAGCGTTCTATCCAGTCGAGGCGGCCCAACGACCCTATCCAGTAGTTGAACATACCGCCTGCAATATTTCCCGCCGAGCCGTAAACCACAAGTCCCACGGGCTGAAGCCCCGCAGCAAGCAAGGCTGTCATTACCGTTTCGCTGCTGAAAGGGATGAAACTTCCGGCAAGAAACCCTACCAGAAACATGCCCGGATACCCATAGTTAATTAAAATATCGTTGAGGGCAGCCATAGGTTATAAGCGGTGACAAGCAATGAAACCAGCGTGATAAACAGAAAAAAGATATTGGAAAGCCGCGAGTGGGTAAACGTGATAAAATGACCGATGAGCGGAGCTGTAAAAATAATCATCATGCTTAACAAATTGTCGAAGTGTTGCGGTTGCAACACAATGAATATCAGACAGCATGCGTCAAGGGCGATGAACATTTCGTAAAACAGGCGTGTTTTAATGCGATCCTGATAGCTGTAAAGCAAAAAATGAACGGTCGCTGTTAAGGCTAACAGCGAAATAAAAACCAGTGTGACGAGGTGATGACCGTCAAGAGAGGCAAAGCAGAAAGGCTTTTCGAACTGTAAAAGCCCAATAAAGTGTTGTCCCAGAGCCTGCAGCGTGCCCGTGTAGGCATAATAGGCCGCTGTAAACCAGTAGGGAACGACAAGACCGATAAGCGATGCAGCCCACGTCTTCGGACTGAAATCCATAAGGTAAACAGCCATCATAATCCAGAGAACGGGCGGGAAAAACAGAATCTGTATAAAGAAAATACTGGCCGTTCCGAGGGCAAGGAAAGCGTAAAAAACGCGTCCGGTAGCGTCCTGTTCCTGATAAGTGCCAAGCAACAACAGCAGTGCGGCAATGGCACACAGCTGTACAATGCCCGTGGTTACCGACTGTAAGAGGAACGACGACATCACCATCATAACCAAAAACGAACACGTTATCATGTGGCCATAGACGCGAAGGAGTGAGTTTTCACTGTTAAGCCCGGCCATCATCAGGGCTGAAAGGGCAAGTATTGCTGACTGCAGCCACTGGTTTTCAGCAAGCATGTTTCCGGCAAGACAGGCTGCAAGGCAGCAGAGGGCGACGACGGGCAATGCCCATCTCGATTCGGCTATCTTGTTTTGTAAGCGTTTTGTCATTGTTTATCAGTTGTAGAGGGGAAGAAACAGCCATCTGATGACAGGCAGATGGCTACGTAAAGAGGCTGTTATAAGTCCTGTCCGATGTCGCGACGAAAGTATTTATCCGTGAAGTTTATTTTCTGTGCTTCGGTAAAACTCTTTTGCAGGGCTTCGGCCTTGTTGCGTCCGTATGATGATACGGCGATGACACGGCCGCCGCTTGTTACCACATTGCCGTCGCGAAAAGCCGTTCCGGCGTGGAACACGATGCTGCCGTTAACCTGGTCAATGCCCGTAATGGGGTAGCCTTTTTTGTAGGCCTGCGGGTAGCCGCCGCTTACAAGCATGACGCAAACGGCCGAACGGTCGTCGAATTCGACGTGATATTGGTCGAGATTTCCATCAGCAACGCCTTCGAAAAGGTCAACAATGTCGGTCTTTAAACGCAACATTACGGTTTCGGTTTCAGGGTCGCCCATGCGGCAATTATATTCAATGACGTAAGGTTCGCCCTTAACATTGATAAGCCCGAAGAAGATAAAGCCCTTGTAATTAATGCTTTCTTCGGCCAGTCCGTTAACTGTTGGGCGGATGATACGGTCGTCAACCTTCTGCATCCACTCCTTATTGGCAAAGGGAACTGGCGATACACTGCCCATGCCGCCGGTGTTAAGGCCCGTGTCGTGTTCGCCAATGCGCTTGTAATCCTTGGCTTCGGGCAGTATCTGATAATGCTTGCCGTCGGTCAATACAAAAACCGAACATTCTGTTCCGCTAAGAAATTCTTCGACAACTACCCTGGCCGAGGCATTGCCAAACATGCCGCCGAGCATCTCTTTCAGCTCTTTTTTCGCCTCGTCGAGGGTAGGAAGTATGAGCACTCCTTTGCCTGCGGCCAGACCGTCAGCCTTTAAAACGTAGGGGGCTTCGAGCGTTTCGAGAAATTTCAGGCCTGCATTGATGGTGGTTCCGTCAAATGTAGCATAAGCGGCTGTGGGAATATGGTGCCGCGTCATAAAAGCCTTGGCAAAGTCTTTACTGCCTTCGAGCACGGCTCCTGCGGCCGAAGGGCCTATAATGGGCATTGATGAGGTGCGGGCATCGCGCTTGAACTCGTCATAAATACCGTTTACAAGTGGGTCTTCAGGGCCTACAACAACCATGTCGATATGGTTGTCAACGGCGAAGTTTTTGAGCGCATCAAAATCGTTTACGCCTATATTGACGTTGGTTCCAAGCTGTGATGTGCCCGCGTTTCCAGGGGCAATGAACAGCTTTTCACACTTTTTGCTCTGTGCAATTTTCCATGCAAGAGCGTGCTCGCGGCCGCCTGAGCCTAACAATAAAATTCTCATGATTACAGGTTTTTATTTGAGAAAGTCGAAGAAATAGCGCGAAATACGTTCGTGTAAGTGCGTAGACTGGTGTCCTCGCATATTGTGAGGTTCGCCCGGATAGACGAAAAGGTCGGGCTGTATGCCATCATTGATACACTGTTTTAAGAACGAAAAGGTATGCTGCGGGAGCACAACGGGGTCGTTTAAGCCAATAATAATCTCTAAACGGCCCTTTAAATTCCTGGCTTTATTGATTAAACTTGTTGACGCATAGCCCGCAGGATTGTCCTGAGGACGGTCCATATATCGCTCGCCATACATGATTTCGTACCACTTCCAGTCGATAACCGGCCCGCCTGCAACGCCTACTTTAAATACGTCGGGGTAAGTAGTCATGAGGTTAATGGTCATAAAGCCGCCAAAACTCCATCCGTGAACGCCTAACTTGTTGGCATCAACATAAGGCAAACTTTTCAGGAAGTCGACACCTTTCATCTGGTCTTGCATCTCTACATCGCCCAAATGGCGGAAGGTTACCTGCTCAAAATCGCGCCCTCTGTTTTCGCTTCCCCGATTATCAAGGATGAAAAGCAAGTACCCATTTTGCGCCATATAGGTCTCCCATGAGCGACTTCCCCAGTGCCAACGGGCGTCAACGTTGTGCGCGTGCGGGCCACCGTATACGTAAACAATGGCCGGATATTTTTTGTTTGGGTCGAAATGAAGAGGCATTACCATCCTGTAATAAAGGTCAGTATGGCCGTCAGCCGCCTTAATGGTGCCGCATTTATACTCGGGAACAGCATAGCCTTTCCATGGGTTTTCGGCAGTAAAGTAGCGCGTGCACTTCGCATTTTCGGTGTTTACAATGGCTATATTACGCGGAATATCGGGTGCCGAGTAGCTGTCTGCCGCGTATTTCCCTGACGAACTAAGCTGCGCAGTGTGCCAGCCTATGCCGTTTTCGTCGATACGTGTGCGTATGCCCGTATCGACATTTACCGAGAAAATATTGCGCTGTATGGGGTTGCACTCGTTGGAAAGAATAATAATGGAGTGATTGTCGCGGTTGAATCCTACAACGTTTTCGACAACCCATGGGCCTTTTGTAAGCTGTTTGATGAGCTGTCCGTCCTTATTAAACAGGTATAAATGGTTGTAACCGTCGCGCTGACTTTGCAGAATAAACTTGTCGTTATCCCATGGGAGGAACTGGATGGGGTGCTGAGGTTCAACGTATTTTGCGTCGGTTTCGTGATAAAGCCCGGCTAACCGGTCGCCCGTTTCGGCATTGTAGCTTACCAATCTGCAGTCGTTCTGGTCGCGATTCAGCTCAAAAAGATAGATGGTTTTTGAATCAGGGCTCCACGCTACGTTCGTAAAGTAGCGGTCGGTAGGGTCTCCTGCTTTCAGATATACGGTTTTATTGGTGAGCAAATTGTACACACCGATGGTTACTTTGTGCATGGATTCGCCCGCCATAGGATACTTAAAGGGGGCCGGTTTGGCCATACGCGTGCCGCTTTCAGGCTCATTTGCCGGTTCGGGAATATCGACAAGAGGATAGCTTGGCACCATACTCTGGTCCATTTTAGTAAATGCAAGCATCGTCCCGTCGGGGCTAAAGAAGGTACCTTTCGTGTATCCGAACTCGTTTTGATGTACGCTTTGTCCGTAAAGTACATCGCGCGAAGCGTCGGTTGACACCTGATGATCGTTGCCATTAGCGTCAATAACGTGCAACTGATAATCGTCAGGATTGACGTATGCCGTAGCTTTCGACGTAGCATCCCAATCGGAATGAGAGAACCCTTGCGTCGATTGCGTCCATACAATCTTGTGTGTTTTGAAGTTGAAGAGCTGGCGAAGATGAGCATATTCAACCATTACGACAGGCTTATCGGCGTATGGAAAGGAAGCGTCGGCAAGGGTATGGAGTAAAGAGCCTTGCGTATTTCCTGCCCATTTGTTATATTGGTCAACAGTGAAAAGAATCTTTTCTTTGCCCGTTGACTTGTCAACGACGCTGCATTTATCCACATCAAGGTGCACCAAATTGTCGCCCCACCAGGTAGTCCACCTGTTTTTGGGAATCATGTTATGGTAGTTTCTACCCCCGAAATTGAGGTCTTCGAGGGTAAAATGTTTCAGATTTTGCGCACTTGTCTGTTGCATAAATGGGTAACTTGCGAGGAAAACTATGGCAGTTAAAACCATAGTTGTGAGCTTAATCTTCATCATTGAATCGTCTGTTCTTACCAAATTTCTGTGCGTCTCTGCGGCCGTTTCCACCTTTAAAGCCTTTACCCGGATGGCCTTTAGAGCCGTTTCGGCCCTTAAAATCGTCGTGTTTTTTGAAGCCTTTGTGTGATTTCGAATCGTCATTATCCCATGAACTGTCGTGGTTTCTGCGATTTTCGCGGCCCTTATATGATTCACGTTCCTTTGAACCGTAGAGTTTTGATTCGAACGAATGGAACTTAAACGAACGAATATCGCCCTCTTCGTTGGCCTCTTCACCCTCTAATCGCTCCTTAAATTCGCGGTTTTTCTTAAATCGGTGCTTTTGTGCCATCTCGCGTTTCTCGTCATCAGTCTTCACGATGCCGCCTTCAGAGCGGAACGAATTCATCTTTCCTTCAAAGAGAGTATATTTGCGAAGCTCACACTCTAAGCTGCCATTGTAGAGCGGTATCTTAATACTCGGCTTTAAACCAACCTGATCAAAGCACTCCTCCTTATATGATAAGATCCAGGCTTCATTTCCTCCAAACTCGTGCTTTAGCCTTTCACCTATCATACGATACGTGCCAAGGAGGTTGGGAGTAGAGATGCGTTCTCCGTAAGGTGGGTTCATAACGATGAGGCTTTTCGACGTTGGCTTCGTAAAATCCTTAAAGTCTTGCTGCTCAATGGTGATGTTTTTTGACAATCCTGCCGCTTTTACGTTGAGGCGTGCAGTGTTTACAGCCTTCATATCTACATCGTAACCGTAGATATGATGCGTAAATTCGCGCTCCTGACTATCATCATTATAGATCTCGTCAAAAAGCTTTTGGTCGAAGTCTGGCCACTTTTCGAAGGCAAATTCCTTGCGGAAAACACCAGGCGATATGTTGCGGGCTATGAGTGCTGCTTCAATAGTGATGGTGCCAGAACCACACATGGGGTCGATGAAATCGCAATCACCTTTCCACCCTGTCATCATAATGATACCGGCTGCCAATACCTCATTGAGGGGTGCTTCCACGCTTTCCTGACGATAACCACGTCGGTGAAGGCTCTCGCCAGAAGAGTCGAGGCAGAGCGTTGCCTGCTCATCGGCGATATGAATATGAAGCCGTATATCAGGATTACTGACAGAAATGTTCGGTCTTTCGCCCGTTTTCTCTCTGAATTGGTCAACAATAGCGTCCTTTACTTTATAGGTAACGAATCGCGAATTACGAAATTCTTCCGAATAAACTACAGAGTCAACGGCGAACGTTTTCCCTTTTTCGATGTACTGATTCCAGTCTATTTTGTGAATCTCATCGTAAACTTCTTCGGCCGAATGCGCTTTAAAGTGCTTGATGGGCTTTAGTATTCGTATTGCGGTATGCAACTGAAAGTTGGCACGGTACATCATAGCCTTGTCGCCTGTAAATGATACCATGCGGCGCCCTATTAGTACATTGTTTGCACCCAGTTGGGTAAGCTCTTGTGCCAAAACGGGTTCTAATCCCATAAAAGTTTTAGCGATGAGTTCAAATTCCATTATTGTTTATAGTATGGTTAAATGATTTTTCGATTCAAAATCGATGTAATTATTTGTGCATTGTTTTGTAAATGGCTGCCCCTGGCTTCATATCCTGAAGCACCCAGGTATTGGCTCCTACAATGCAATGGTCGCCAATGGTGATACGTCCCAGCACAGTGGCGTTGGCATATATTACTACATGGTCTTCGATTATAGGGTGACGCGCTATACCTTTAATCGGATTCCCCTCGTCATCTAAGGGGAAACTCTTTGCCCCAAGCGTTACACCCTGATACAATTTCACGTTATTGCCAATGACACAAGTCTCTCCAATCACAACGCCTGTGCCGTGATCGATGGTAAAGTATTCCCCAATCGTTGCACCTGGATGTATGTCTATGCCAGTCTCTGAGTGCGCCATCTCCGTCATTATACGTGGAATGAGTGGCACACCCATTTTAAAAAGCTCATGAGCAATACGGTAATTGGTGAGCGTTTTAATCACAGGGTAGCACAAAATAATCTCTGCAGTGCTCTTGGCTGCGGGGTCACCGTTGAAGGCTGCCATCACATCGGTACCGAGAATCCTGCGCAGTTCGGGGAATTTCCCGATGAGTTGTGAGGCAATTCTTTCTGCTTCGGCCTTGCATTTACTGCATCGAATATTCTCACCTTTGTCGCAAGAATAGCATAATCCTGCCAGAATCTGTTCGGCTAAAAGGTGATATAGCTTTTCAACATTAACACCAATCTGATATTTTATGGTCTCAATGTTTACTTGTGATTTTCCAAAATATCCCGGAAAAAGGATAGAACGTGACAGGTTTATAATCTCTTCGAGTCGCTTGCCTGAAGGCAAAGGGTTGCCGTCCTGGTGCTGATGAAAAAGACCTTGCAGCGATTGAGGATCTGCAAGACGGTCTATGGTTTCAGTAAGCGTGAGAGACATTCGCTGTGCGATCATCTTTATGTATCAGTAAATTTTTAGGCAAAGTTACTAAAAAGCCGAATAATACCGAAGGAATAGCATTATTTTTTGTTCTTCCCGCTGCAAAGCTGTTCTATACTTTACAATGGGGTGGAACATACAAAATGTTTAAGCCCCGTGAACTATACGGCAATACTGTCGAGGAATAGCAGCAGACGGTTTGTTACGTTTACGGCTGAAACGCCCGAGTCGAAGTCGAGAGAAACAAGGTTTAACTGCGGAAACATTGCCTTAAGCTTCTTTTCTATGCCTTTCGAAACAATGTGATTGGCAATACATCCAAACGGCTGGAGGCTTACAACATTGTTTACTCCCTGGTTCACCATGCTGATAATTTCGCTCGGTAACAGCCATCCCTCACCAAATTGTGCGGCAAACGACACCACGTTTCCTGCCTCTTCGGTCTCCTTAAATATATTAGTGAACGGCCGAAAATATCGAAATCGCGATGCCAGTGCGTTCATTTTCTTCTGCCTTCTCCATATCAGTTGGTAGATGCTTTTCAGCACAAAGTCGGGCACTTTTGAGCTTTTTAGTCCCATGTGCTTTTGGGCAATGGCGTTGACAAACTCTTGTAAGAAGAAGGGAGACAGCAACGGAGGCACTACCTCAACACCTTTTTCTATTATGCGTTGTGCAAGAAACTGATGGGCAAACGGATTGAATTTCAGGAAAATTTCGCCTACAATGCCTGCGGCTGGTATCTTTCTGTCGTCAACTATATCGTCAAAAGCCACGGCAGCCTCGCCGATGAGGTCCATAATTTCTGATGGCTTGTTTCTCAAAATAGGCTCTGCCACCACTGTCAAATAGTGCTCACGAAGCTGCTCTGCCATGTTAGCGAACTTCCCTTGTGGTCGTTGTGCCTCTGCCTTTAAACGCGAAACGGCCCCGTGATACATTTTTGAGATAACGTCTCCATATAATAATGATGTGACAATTACGGGTGCCATCTTCATCCATGGCACGTCAAGGTTGTTGTCGTTACCATAGTCTTCGCCCATCTGTGTGGAAACACCTATGGTAATTAGTGGAACATTGCCGAACCCGTTAGCGTCTATTGCGCGTCTGATTAGGGCGGTATAGTTGGTTGCTCTGCATTGTCCGCCTGTCTGACTCATTACCAACGACACGTTCCCGGTGTCGTACCGGCCCGACTTTAACGCTTTTACGAAGTCGCCTACTATCAGTGTTGCCGGGTAACATACTTCGTTATTGGCAAACTTTAGTCCCAGTTCGGCACTCTCTGCATCGCTCTGTGGCATCACCTCTACGTCCCAGCCGAAGAGCCTGCACAGCGGCGGGACGATGGGTGTAAGGTATTCTGTAAAGTAAGGTGCAAGGATATGGCGTTGCACGGGTGGCAGTTTGTACGTCTCTTTTTTGTCTTCTCCCCCCACTTTAATATGCTCTTGTTTCTGTCCTTTCGGCGTATGGTCATTCTGTTTCTGCTCACTCAGCGATTCAATCAGCGAGCGAACCCTCAGCTTCAGGCTCCCGATGTTGCTTACATCATCTATTTTTAGCAACGTGTAAGGCTTGCCATGGTTCTTCATAATGGTACGAATCTCGTCCTGAATAAAGCTGTCAGGCCCGCAGCCAAAAGAAGTCATCTGCACGTAATGCACGTCAAAGGGCTGCTCTGCACACCATTGCCCGGCTTTGATAAGGCGGTTCATGTAGGCCCATTGCCGCACAAGGGGAGTGTCTCCGGCCCCTGTTTTCATGTCGCCTCTTACAATATCGTCGGATATTACATTGACGCCAAGTGCGGCAATCATTTCCGAAAGTTTGTGCTGTATCAGCGGGTCGGTATGGTAAGGACGTCCTGCAAGCAGTATGGTAAGTCGGCCATCGCGTCGGCTTTTGGCCAGAATTTGTGCGGCTTTCTGCTGTATATCGGTCACATAACTGTGCTGAGCGTCCTGTGCTTCAGCAAGAGCTGCGCGGGCTTCCTTACGTTTTACGCCATATTTATTGAGGAAATTGCATACCTCTTTTTGCAGCAGCTTCTCGTCTTTAAAGTTGATAACGGGCGAAACAACGTCGTTACTGAGTTTCATTGCGCTCCTGATAACATCCGAATAAGCCGATACAACAGGGCAGTTATAGCTGTTGTTGTTGCGCTTGTCGTCCATAGGCTCAAACACAACATAGGGCATAAATATAAACTTGGGAACGTCGTTGTCCATCGACGACAATATATTGTCGAGCTCTTGCACATGCGAGTGTACGAGCTTTGCAGGGAAACAGATGTTGTCGCTCATCACCGAGCCAAGAGCTTGCTCGTATCGATGAAAGTCTGATTCGCTGCTAAGTTTCACCTCAAAGCCTGCTTCGGTAAACAAAGCGTACCAGAACGGGAACTCCTCATACATGTTCAGCACACGCGGAATGCCCACTATGCCACGGCTTTTACGTGGTTCTTCTTTCTCTTTCCCAAAAACAAAACGTATTTTTTCAGCGTAATTATAGGTGTAACAGTCGAATAACTGGTGATACTTATACGTGTAAATATTTTCGCCTTTCGTGCTGTTCTTCCCCTTGTTGTTGAATACACGCTCACACTTGTTGCCCGAATAAAATTTCCTTCCGCCCGCAAAGTTGTACATTGTAACTAAGCAATGGTTTTCGCAACCTTTACAATTCAGCAGCTTTGTGTTGTAAGTCGACGTACCAAGTAAGCTGTTGAGCGTTCTGCTTTCAGTGTTACCGTATATCGTTTCTATCGCATGCAGTGCACAACCGTAGGCTCCCATCATCTCGGGCATGTTGCTACGAGCCACCTCTGTGCCCGTAAGCAGCTCGAAGGCACGCACTACCGAGTCGTTCTTCATGGTGCCACCCTGTACCACGATGCGTTGTCCGAGGCGGTCGTTACCATGTAGTTTCAGCACCTTGTAAAGACAGTTACGCACCACCGAGTATGAAAGGCCCGCAGCAATATCGGCTACCGATGCCCCCTCACGCATAACTTGCTTTACCTTCGAGTTCATAAACACGGTGCAACGCGTGCCCAGGTCGCAGGGCTTTACAGCCTCACAGGCCAGCTGTGCAAACGTACTTACGTCGTATCCCAGGCCTTGTGCAAACGTCTGTATGAAAGTACCGCATCCCGATGAGCACGCTTCGTTAAGCTCCATACGCACTACTGCTCCGTTCTCTACGAAGATAGCCTTCATATCCTGCCCGCCAATGTCGAGAATAAACGACACATCAGGCATCAGGTGAGCGGCGGCACGATAATGCGCCATCGTCTCTATGATACCCTCATCCATGTTGAACGCAGCCTTGATAAGCTCCTCGCCGTAGCCCGTTGTACATGTACCTGCAATGTCAATAGTGGCTCCGGCACGTGTGGCTTCGTCGTGGAGGCGCGTCAATCCTTCGTGAACGGCTTGAATAGGATTGCCATGATTCATGGCATAATGGCTGAAAACAATTTGCCCTTCTTCGCCGGGGGTGGTGCGTGCAGCTATTATTTTTGTAGTGGTCGAACCCGAATCAACGCCTATTACCACGCTTTCGTGCCCGCTTTTTAAGGGATAAACGGGTGTGGCAAAACGCTTTTTGCCCTCGAGCCACGCCGTATGTCCGGCTTCATTGCTGAACAAAGGCAACAGCTCTTCGTGCACCTCAGTGGTTTTTTCTTCGGTCATTCCGCAACCTGTATGGCACGACGAGCCGCAACTTTGTGCCTGCTTCTCAACCTTTGGCCCTTGTTTCAGGCTGCGGCGTAAGGCTTCTATGCTTACGGCTTCGGCCTTATCGGCACGCAATGCGCAGCCTATCGACGGTATAAGATTGCCTTCGCGCAGCACGATAAAGTCGTCATCGTTCATCTTTAAGTATTCAGCGAACGCCTTTCGCAAGGCTGGAAGAAACGTCAAAGGGCCGCCACAAAGCAGAATAGGCGGCGTAAAGTCGCACCCGTGGCTAAGCGTTGTTATGGTTTGTACGGCAATGCTGTGGAAAATACTGGCCGCAATGTCGCTCTCAGGCAGGTTGCGTGACATGAGGTTTTGGATGTCGGTCTTGGCAAATACGCCGCATCGCGCTGCCATAGGGTACAGTTGTCTGGCAGCCATTGCCTTGTCGTTCAGCTCGCTGTTCGTGCTACCCGTCAATGCTGCCATCTGATCTATGAAAGCCCCTGTGCCGCCGGCGCAGTTGCCATTCATGCGCAACTCCATGCTTTGGCCGTTGAAAAACACCACCTTTGCATCTTCGCCGCCTATATCAATCAATGCCCTGGCCTGTGGACAACGATGGCGGGCAAACACCGTGGCAGCAACAACCTCCTGCACAAACTCGGCTTTCATGTGCTCGGCAGCCGACATTCCTACCGACCCCGTGACGCACAGTTGCAGACTTACCGGCCCCAGTTGTTGCTCAATTTCGTTAAGATAGCTGTCCACAAGTTCGTCAACCCTGGCGTTGTGGCGTTCATAGCGTGAAAAAATTAATTGGTCAGATTCATTGAGAACGGTTATCTTGGCTGTTGTAGAGCCTACGTCGAGGCCCGCTCTGTATATCTTATTCATGTAAAAATTCATAGAAAAAGTCAGGCAAATGTACAAAATTATAGATATTTGGAGCTGTTTTTCTTACAATATTTAACTGTAATGGTAAGGTTATACGGCCATAACATACTTGGGATTACAGGCAATTGGTTACCGTCCGACGGCCGTCAGCAGCGTTGCTGACGGCCGTCGGACGATGGGT